>ERZ1034917.277-NODE-277-length-48412-cov-12.612238_pt1 | contig 48412 bp, 37 predicted proteins | sample MGYA00520605_ERZ1034917 | MGnify/ENA primary metagenome ERZ1034917 (study PRJEB33766, sample SAMN09781784) | gut metagenome | biome: gut microbiome | host: Homo sapiens | place: Madagascar | study: EMG produced TPA metagenomics assembly of the PRJNA485056 data... | reverse complement strand
GTTTTATTATACCACATCCAGCAATTACTGTCAAGTGATTTTTTTTTAAAAATTTTTTATAGATGTCTGATAATAATGATATATGTGTCTAGGGAATTTTGAATATTACTTCTGTAGATTGTGTCAGAGTGTTGTTTGGAAAAATCTATTATTTTTGCATTATTTCATACAGTAACAATTTCTGCAAATCTTGTTGCCTGAATGTTGCTGTTACTATATTTTCAGGCAGGGAAGAGGATTCAGGAGGAAAATTATAAAATAACTTGAATTGAGTCTGTGGAAAAGAACGTGCTGAATGGAGTAGTTCTTCTGCTATTACAGCATCAAAATTATTGTCAAAAAGAATGATATTATGAATCCGTTCGCCATAAGATCGGAATAAGTTACCGATTACAGTATATTCTTTAAGGCATTCTCCTATTACTGTGACCGGAGTTGCTGTCTTATCGAGAAGATGATCCGGAATATTTACATGGGAATGTGCCTCAGCAGCCAGGACCGTATATCCATATTGTGCGGCAAAATACCAGATATCTTTATAAAAGACATTATGATTCAGATTCTTATCAAAAAAATAAATGATAATTTTCTCTTTTTTATTCTGCGTATTGAATTTTATCCATGCTGCCGGCGTATCTTCATCAATCTGGCAGATTGCTTCATAAGGATATGCGGCAAGAATTTTTTTCGTGTTGTTTGTTTTGTTTACAGCATCTGCGATAAAACTGTGTATCAACCGGTATGTAAGGGGTGCTGCCGCATGATGTTCAAATTCTCCATTCTTCTTCAAGTAAGATGGAGTCTGTAAAAAAAGGAACGGAATGCCATATTTTTCTGCATTGCTGCCAAGATCACGTGTCACATGCAAGCCATAACATCCCCAATTGCTCAGGGCAAGCATTGAAACAGTCAGCGGTCGAGTAAATTCTGTATATCGGCTGCCTCCAGTCCATGCTGCGGCTGCTATTTTTGAAGGATATGCGGCAACCATCTGTTGCGCCATGCTTGCACCGGATGATTCCCCTACGATCAGCAGTTTTCGTGAATCAAGTTTGAACTGTTTCTCTAAATGAGCTTTTATGCGAAATATTAATTCATACCATCCGCATTCTTTATAAATATAATATTGGTCCGTAAAATTAGTGATTTTAACATTCGCTTCAATTGTCAAAGAAAAAACGGAGAACCCATATTTTTCAGGAAAGTCTCTCAGCCATAATGGCATTCTTTTTCTCATGCTGGCAGCTTCACCATTAAATGGTGCATAAAAGACAATATTGGATGCAGACCTTAGCGGGACTCCGTTTTCATCTGTTGGAATGATATATCTTACAGACGTTATTCTATTTAAGGGAAGATTAGCCCTTATTTCAAATATCCCCTCAAGAAAGCCCTTGCCGCGAATGCAGTTTTGCTCCGGTAATGCAGGATAGAATATCTGTGGAGAGTGGAAATACCAGTAAAACATCACTCCCGAAATGAAAAGAATCATCAACAGAAAAAATTGTATTTTCTTTTTCATTTCAGATTTGCCCTGTATATAGCAAGCTTATTGGAGAAAGGATCGTTTCCTATCGGAAACATAATGTAACATACTGTTTCTTTTGAAAAACTCAAGGAATAAATATGTGTTGAATGATCTTTTCCTGATATTTCATGATAAGTTCAATCTTATCAACTTTCTCCAAAGGAAGTCGCCCGGATCTACGGTTTTTCGGACAAGAGTCATTTCTGCCGCAGTTTCAAAAAGAATTTCGGGATTACGCCGGGCAGGTTCAGCCGCGAGAATGCCGTTTAAGTGTGGAAACGGAAAACGGAACAATCCCGGTCGGATGCCGATTGCCCAGCCGGGAATGTTTTATCCGGTTGATTCACTTTTCCAATTTCCGGCTTGCGTCCATCAGATAGACCATGCTGGTCAGTCCATCGAATTCTCCGGCTTCCTCCCATGTGATCTTCAATTCATTTGCGCCTTTCCGGCAAAGCCCGGATACATCGCTGACAATGTTCCACGGGTCATAAATCCGTCTGCGGCGGAAAGGCGGAATTTCTCTGCCGTTCAGTTCTATTTTCGCATTGCCTGCAAATGTTTCGCTTTCCGCCACCAGAATGCAGTCCGTTTTTTCCAACTCAAAGCGAGCGGTAAAAGACGTTTTTGCCGGATAGATCGACGGTGTTTCAGGGGCACGGTCGAAAATCGGGCGCGGGTGCATCATTTTGGGGTTGTGGAGATCAGTTCCCGTCAGTTCCCGGAGGAGAGTGTAGCGGTGTTTGCCGAGTCCTTTTTCATTGAACTTGATTTCCCAGTCCCGGAGCGCGGCGACTATTCCCGGCAGGTCCGGGATATAATCCCACTGCGGGTGTTTCATGTAATCGAAATCCTGCTGTTTCCGTGTCTGCGGCAGGAGATATTCCGGACATTCCAGCGGTTTATCGCGGAGCTCCAGAATCACAGCGTCAAACGGTGCCAGAGCGAAAATACCGTCTCCGCAACGGGAATACGAATCGGTTTCCGCGTCATACAGATAAATTCCGCCCTGCGGCGGAGTTTCCAGATTGAGCCGGAAAGTTCCATGCTGATCCTGATTGTTGAAGATGTAAAGGAGCCGTCCGTTTTCATTCCGGCGGTACTGCGCCATAAGCCGTGCCGCATCCGCTTTTCCGTCCATGCTTTTCAGCGAGTATCCGTCACGTTCTTTCAGTGATTCCATGTCCTGCGGAAAATGAAGGACGGGGATATGGCGGGATTGCAGAGAACGGACGGTGTCACTGTCGAATTCAAAGGGAAGAAGCAGAGTGCCGTAGGTGCGTTTGCCGCAGGTGAATTTCCCGTCCTGCACTTCCGCTTTTGCAAGCGTGGCTTCATCGGTGAACTCAAATTGAATATGATGGTCAATCAGGAACTGTGTACACTCGTATAATTTTTCACGAAGCTCCACGGCAAGATCATATTCTGCCTGAAAAAGACTGCGGAACACGGATTCGGGAAACAGTACGCAGAGGGAGGTCAGGCTGCGCGATTCCCCGAGTTTGAACCCGAGGCGTGCGGCATAGGCGGCAAATTCATGGAAATGCGTATAATTCGGAGATTGGAAAAAGAAGGATTTTCCTGCATCGTCCTTACGGAATCCGTCGTAGGAATAATGAAAGCCGTGGGGCACCAGCCAGTTGACTCCGAGCGCATACAGCCAATGCATGTTTTTCTTCATTCCGTCGAATCCGAAATTATACGGATTGCAGCCGAAACATTCGCTTTGCACCCGGTGCTCGCCGTTCTGTTCCGCCGCCGAAGAAACCAGCTTGCCGCCGAGATTCAGCGACTTGAAGGCATGCCCGTCGGGGATATTCGGCGTAATGTGGTCGAAGCCCGGAATTCCGACATATTTCTGAAGGGCGAAAATATTCATGCCGTTTGTCGCCGCAAGCGGGTCTTCCTCGCCGATGCCGTGACCGCAGAGTTTGAGCCCGTTCGCTTTACACCAGTCGTTGACCGGCTGGAAGAAACTCTCGATGAAAAGCTCCTGAACGGTTCGCCAGTATGCCTCCCGTATTTTTCTCGCATAGGCTGAGTTGCCTTTGAAGATGCAGTGATAAGAGTTGTCGATGGCATGCTGCCGCCGCTTTTTGAATTCCCCGGAGAAACGTTCCGTCCATGCGAACCATGCGCCGGTTGCGGTCTCATCCGTGAAGATTCCGGGGATGACACTTCCGAACTTCCCGCCGAAGTGCCGTTTGTATTTTTCATGCGTCAGCTCAATAAAATACCTGACACATTCCGGATTCAGATTATCGGGAATGTAGCGGTATTTCGAGCCTTCATGTACCTGTGCCGTGACGGCATAGATCTTCCAGCCCTCCGGCAGATCCAGTTCGATCTGGAGGTGCGGATAGAACGTTTCCGCACGGTAATGCGGGTAGGTTGTTTTTCCGAAAAGATGCACATAATACGGACTTTGCCACAGGGTCTGGAAAAAATCGCTGCGGATCATGCCGACGTCATCGAAAACGTCACGTGATTCCAGCACGTTTCCATTGTCATCGGTCCGGACAGCCAGAGCTTCGAGCAGGCGTCCTTCTCCGAGATCCGCGGAAACATGCCCGTTCCGATCCGGTTCGGCTTCATGAAAAACGAGTCCCCGCGCGATGAATTCCGGGTGATCCAGAAAAACGCGCCCGCCCGCCGGGCCGGAGGGAAACGGGTCTTCATCGTAAAGCCATGCCTGCATTCCGAGCCGTTCCGCCTCCTCGATGATGCAGCCGATCATTTCAAACCATTCGTTCGACCCGTAGGGAGTTTTGAGACCCGCGCGCGGATGCATGAAGAAAGCATGGATTCCCTGTTCGTGCATGAGTTTCACCTGCCGTTTCAGTTCCTCTTTTTCCAGCTTGTGATTGAGGAACCAGAAAGGAGCGGGACGATAATCATATTCCTGCAGCATATAAAATTTCACTCCATTTTCCGACTTCAGCTTTTCTTTTGATCTGTGACCGGATTACATTATTTTCCATGCATTGATTATTCAAGCGGATAAGTTTTTCAAAACAAATGTTTCTTGAAAAAAGCGACGGATCTATTGCCGGCCCAGCTGTGTTCCCCGGGGAACAGGTCCAGCTCCAGGTGTCCTGCGGCTCCCGCGGCTTCATAAATCTGCTTTACCCTGTTAAAACATGCCAGTGCGCCGTCTATCTGAAAACAGGTGTCGTAGATTCCGATGTCCACCAGCAGCGGAGCCGGCGCAATCAGTCCCTGAAGTTCCGGCAGATCGACCAGCGTGAACAGTCCCGGCGCGACCTGCATTCCGCAGTAGTTCAGATCGTTGATTCCGAACTCCTCCCATAGTGCGCTGTAGCAGATTATTTCACTTGCCTTGATCCGTTCATCGCACAGCGTCATCCAGACCGCCATGGTGCCGCCGCCGGAAAGTCCCATGACGCCGATTCTGTTCTTATCGACACCGGGCAGTTCCGATACAAAGGAGATTGCGGCTTTTCCGTGGGCGACATTGATCGAGAGCGATGTCATGCCGAGCATTGTTGCATGGAGGTAATACAGATTGCACCAGTCGCGCCCTCCGTTATGGGAGAAAAAATGAGGTTTGGCGGAATCATTGCGGCTGCCGAATCCAATCCAGTCAATAGCAAATGTAATGAATCCAGCTTTTGCCATCCGGTGCCCGTAGTCATAATTGAACTGCCTGACGGTCTGCTCCAGTTCCGGCGTGGAACGGTTGCCCATGACCGGTTCCTTACCGTAAGGGCCGTGACCATGACAACATAAAATGGCTGGACGTTTTGTGCCCGCCTCCATTGTTTCCGGATATGCCACGATCAATTCCGCAGAGATATATTCCGCCGTATTGATGAGATATTTCTGTTTCCTGACGGAGTCTTCCACCCATTCGGCAATCAGTTCCGCTTCGGGGTTGACCTGTTCGGGGAACTTTCCCAATGTTGACAGGACTTCCGGTCTGGCTTCCGCTTTCCACTCGGTAAAATGTTTCCGTCCGTCGAAGGCATAACGCGGATGGTTGTTCTTCGCCATTTCCAGAAACATTTTCTGAGGACTTAGATTTCTGCGCATGATTGTGACTTTCCAAATGTATTTTTTCTTTATGTATTTTAGAAGAAGGGTAACTGCCGGGAGGGAGTATAAGCCGACAGTTACCCGGAGTGCAGTCAGTGCTGTTCTTTGATCGCGAGATTTGAGAAGCGCGCCGTTCCCTGATTGGAAATCATGTTCAGGTAGAGCGTCGCCTTCGGTTCCTTTGCGGTGAACGGACAGGAGAATGACTGCGGCTTGCCTCCGGTGGGCGGACAGCTTTTTGCAACGAGATTGCCGGAGGAGTCCTTGAGCCATACCGCGAATTCTCCTGTGAGTCCGGGTGAAGTTTCCACCGTAAATTCCAGCACATATTTTCTGCCGGGGACCAGAACGATACCGGTCTGGTGCAGACGTCCCCATGCGGGTGTCCGGCTTCCGGCTTCGACCGCCTTCATGAGAAAGGTTTTGTTCTCCGCGTTTCCCTCGACCTTGCCGGAGGGAGATGAGAATGTCCAGTGATTCAGACCGCGCATGAAGTCGGCATTTCTGACAATGCCGGTATCCGCAGCGACCTCATACAGCGATACATTGTCAAATGTGACTTCGCCCCTGTCTCCCATTGCGTTCAGGAAAACCCGGCATTGTTGAGAGGTCGGGATGAATTCCCCCTGCATGACTTGCCATTTGCCCTGACGGGCGGCATCGGCAAAGACTTGAATCGTGCCTGTGCCTTCTCCGGCTTTCACAAGCATGGAGAGAACGCCGGAGAATCCTTTGTCCGCATGGACATAGGCTCGGACCAGATAGTTTTTTCCCGGAGTGACTTGAACTGTTTTATGGATTCTGCCCCAGGCACCGTACTTTCCGTTCAGGAGTTTGTCCGCCGGTTTTTCAAACCGCATGGTCAACCCTTCGTCGCCGTCCTGCACCACTGTGGAGCGTTCAAGGTTTCTGACGATTCCGTGCATGGAGAGAAAGTTCCAGTCGCGGGTTTCATCTTCAAATGATCCGTTCCGGATCAGGTTTTCCGCCGCGTTCGATCCGTAGGCAAGACCGGTGGCGGCGATCATTGCGATGCATATTTTCTTCATGCTGTTCTTCTCCTTGAATTTATTTCTGGTTCGGATTACCTGCGAATGACTGTAAAATCGCCGGTATGCCGTTTCTGCATATCCGGCATTTCCCGTTTTTTAGTCTCCCCGCCATCCCATCCACCAGTCAAGCTGTTGAATGAATACGATGTTTACCACCTGGTCATTGCGGATTTCATGGCGGTAGCTGTCCAGTTCTTTCAGTATGGCGCGGAAGGCTTTCTTCTTTTTCTGGTTCGGACGGTCATTCTTCCACTCATCGAATGCATTCATTGCTTTCAGCGTGAGTTCGGTATGCCTGAGTCCCTTTTTGAGAAACTTGACACGTTCGAGATCTCCGGGTGAGTTCCTGACCGCTTTTTCCGCATCGTCAAGGAGAGTTCCTGCGTGTGCGACATCAGCCAGGGAATAGAGCTTGTTGCCGCTGTATCCCATCGGATTCCAGCCCCCTTCCGGATATTTTCTGCTGAATGCGGAATCTCTTTTCAATGTCTGTCTTTCCCAGAAACTGAAGTATTCGCGTATTTTACCCGCAGCTGCGCCGAATCCCTGATAGTATTCATCGAGAATGGCGTCCGCATCCTTTTCCGGTTCAACGTTGAGGCGTGCCAGCATGTAGAGATTCGGCCCCTGCGTCCCGAACATTCCATTGAGGCTGTCGAAGTCTGTCCCTTTCATGCCGCGCTGATAGGCGAACTTGTAATCCTCCGCGAATTGGTGTGCGAAAATGTAGGGCAGGGTGTATCCTGCGAGAAAGTAGTTGGGGCGCAGGTAAAGACTGGCTCCCGTTTTATGCCACCCCTCCCACTGCCTGCGAAACGCATCACGTTTTTCCGCGTCGAGCGGATAATCGAAATTCTGGACGATTCCCACCAGAATATTCGGGTTGAGTCTGGTTTTCACCGGCGGATTGGAATAGGTGAAATAGGCATAGCCGATCACGACCGGATTGGGACGGTGCTTTGCGCCTTCTGCCTGCAGGGCGAGCCAGAATTTCGCATAACGGTCGGAAAGATTGTCCGGCGGGGGAGGGTCATGCGGGATATTGGTCTTTCCGTCTTTGGTCCAATATTGCGTCCGGTCGGTTTTGGCGGGGTCCGCATCCCATGCGAGACAGTTCGGGCAGAGACAGTGCCCATCCTCGAAACGGCGGTCGTTTTCGCATCCGTTGATGAATTCTCCGGGGAAGGACTGACGTCCGTTCAGCCAGTCGTCGATGATCTGTTTGTGAAGCGCGGGATTGGAGACACACATCTGCACGAGATCGTACCGTTTGTCGTAAGGTGTGCGTGTTCCGTCGGGACGCAGGGCGAAGAAGTCCGGACGGGTTTTTCCGAAACGTTTCCAGTAAAGTTCAAAACCGTGTCCATACTGGAATGATTCTCCGCGGGCGAAACGCTGGCGGCGCATCCAGATCTGACGCTCCAGTTTGGCATTCCGGAACTCTTCATCCGTCAGCAGTCCCCTGGGATTGCCGAGGCTTGCTTCGCGGATGCGTGAATGAATCAACTGCGGAATATGTTTTTTATTTTCATTCTTTCCCGCAGAGAATGTAGTCTTTGGGGGAATTACCGTGCCGGTGTCTCCCGGCCAGAGCCAGCGCACTCCGAGATTGTTTTCCAGAAAGTCGTAAACCGCGAACAACGTTCCCATCGGTGTCCTGTCATCCTGCGGCAGGGTGCCGTTGCCGTCGCGCCCGGCGAGGATGACTGCCTGCGGCGAAACTTTTTTCAGATAGGCATTGGGCGGCAGTCCGCCGGCGTCGATCCCGTGCTGTAAAGCGAACCGGGTTTTCCCCAGATAGATGCGGGGCATATCCCCTTTGAGTCTGTTTTCTCTTACGATGGGAAGAAGGACTCCGGTGCTTTTCCGGATATGCTCACTCAGTTCTCCTGCGGCATATTTCTCAATCCGGTTGGCACGGACGGGCAGAACGATTTCAGTCTTTGCCTGCCCGTTGCTGACGATGTCAAAACCGTCATTCGCGAATGAGGCGCAGATCCCGAACAGGGGCAGAGTTAATAGTGTCAGTATTTTTACCATGGAAATCTCCTTGTTGGGTTACGTAAGGACAGCTTAATTCTGCCTGAAGTTCTTATTGATCGGGTTCCAATGTCCGAGTTTTGTCCAGTCACCGGTCTGGAGATAGGGCGTGGAGAGAATGTTTTCTCCGCGAAGATTGGCGGCATGTCCGTCAGCATAAGTAATATTCATTCCGCCCTTTACTGCTGAATTTGCGGAGACTGCGGCTTCCATTCCGCTGTTTCCGGGATGGCGGTATCCGGCTCTGGCGAGATAACCTGCCGTATTAAAAACCATACGGGGTTGCGGGGAGGCGCCGGAGGCTTCCACAAGCAGGAACAGTTTGGTTGGCTGAACCACGATGGCTGTCATTTTCAGTTGAAGATTTTCCGTTGTGCCCCCTTTTCCCGTCAGATGTGCGTTTGTCGCATAGGAGAGCCCCCCTTTGCCTCCGGCGACCGACTCTTTCAATGGCGCTTCAGATTGTGACGGACATTTGGCTACCGGCACGTTTTGAGTCGGCAGGACATCCAGAGAGCCCACGGAGCTGCCGGCATTCGCTTCGCCTGCCGTGGCGACGCCGATATAGTTCGCAATTGATCCGATGTAGGACTGGCTTTTATGGGCTGCAAGGCAGGTCTTCCCGCCGTGCTGATCCATTGGGCCGCCTCCTCCGAAACACGGGAAATAATCCTGATAGTCATTCACATACAGCGTAATGCCCAGTCCCAACTGTTTCATGTTGTTCAGGCATGCGATGGCGCGTGCTTTCTCGCGGGCGCTGTTCAGTGCCGGAAGCAGCATACCCGCCAGAATTGCAATAATTGCAATAACGATGAGAAGCTCTATCAAGGTAAAACCATTTATACTTGTTCTTTTCATCGGGGACCTCCTTTTTTTGATTTTTGTTTACCGGATGTTTCTCCGGTCTTCTGGTTATGGGCTGCAATTATGGCAATCATGTCGTCAAGCGCTTGAGCGGCGAAATCGCCATAATGAATATCTCCGAAAATCGTATCTTCCGGCAGGATCGGGGTTTCCGGTTTTTGAATTGTGCCGAGCGGCAGCATCGGGTGACGTTTTTCAAATCCCCTGCGCATACAGCAGAGAGTGTGAATTTCTCTGGCGATACGCATGTCCGGACAGAATACTCCGTCGAACGGGATTTCGGATGCGGCAAAGACCGGCAGCATGAGATCAAACATTCCGGTCGCCCTGCCTTTCCCGAAGTAGCAACGGTCCGGGGAAAACGTCATGCCGAATTCCGGCAGGAGCTTCCGGTAAGCGGCGAACAATTCATTTTCAAAGAAACTGTCCTGCCCCTCGTCAACATAAGCCAGTCTGCGGACTCCCCGCGCCTTGAACTGTGTGAGAATCCTGCGCAGATAATTTTCCGGATCCGTGGTGATGTTTCCGCATCCGGAAAGCAGAGACGGATCGTAATTTCCGATTACTATGACTGGAAGATTCAGGCGGCGCACCTCCTTCATCAGGGGCAGAGTCAGCATTCCGGTGATGAAAATGCCGTCAACGCGTTCATCGCGGAGAACGGACGGAAATTCATAAACGGAACTTTCCGTGCCGGAGAGTTTCACCAGCATCAGATGATAATGCCGGCTGCTGATTTCTCCGCCGAGTGCATCAATCCAGTAGGAGTAGGCAGGGTTGGCAAACGTGGCTTCCACCATGAGAACTGCGATGTTGCGGGTTGCTCCTCCCCGTCCTTTCAGAACAAGGTCCTGAATGTTCGGGTTGAGTTTGTAGTTGAGTTTTTCACAGGCGTCAAACACTTTCGTGCAGGTTTCCGGGCAAAAACTGCCGTTGCCGCTGAGTATCCGCGACACGGTAGACTTGGCAACGCCTGCCTGTCTGGCAACATCTCCCATGCTTATCATCTGCACCTGTTTCCTATCATTTCATTAATGATGCAACTTGTTGCTTTAATACGGAATATATCTCATGCAACTTGTTGCTTTTGTTATTAATTATATTCTGAAATTTCTTTTTGTCAATACCTTTGCGTTAAAAAAGACGGATTTTTTTTCAGTTTTTTGTGTCTCTTTACTTTCTCAATGGTGCTTGTCTCTTTTTTTCACCTTTTTTGTGTTTGGAACTTGATGCTGGACGGAAGCGTCTTATATTTCCATGTGATATTATAATTTCAAGAGGAGCTTTTCTATGAAAATCATCATTTTCGGAGCCGGTCAGGCTGGATACACCGCCGCCAGAAGACTGAAGCAGAATATGCCGGAGGCGGAGGTGCTGATCTTTGATCATGACGCCTGCGGGCTCTATGCGAAAATGCGTCTTCCCGATTATGTCGCCGGCAAAGTTGCGCGGGAAAAACTGATTCTGGCTTCCGGCGATGCCATGAGATCACAGGGAATAGAGCCTCATCTCGGTGAGAATATCGAAAGGATCGATCCTGCGGGAAAAGAAATTTTCACTTCTGCAGGAGAGGCTTATTCCTATGATATACTGATACTTGCGAGCGGGGCAAAGGCATTTGTCCCGCCGGTGAAAGGCGTGGAGAATGTGGATGTTTTCACTCTCCGCACGATGGAGGACGCCGACCGGATCATTGACAGGTCGCGGATCGTAAAGGAGGCACTTGTGATCGGGGGCGGTCTGCTCGGGCTGGAAGCTGCATGGGCTTTGAGGGACCGCGGACTGGATGTCACGGTCGTCGAGTTCATGGACCGGCTTCTGCCGCGTCAGTTGGATGAGACGGAGTCTGCGATCCTTCTGGAAAAGCTTGGAGGGACGGGACTTCATTTCCGTCTCGGCATTTCCGCCGTGAATGTGGAAAAAGGAATGGCGCCGGATTTCGTGAAAGTGACTTTTTCCGACGGTTCCTCCATGGATACCGGGCTGCTGCTTTTTTCCGCCGGAATCCGTTCGCAGATTCATCCCGCCGCCGACTGCGGGCTCAAGGTGAACAAGGCGATCATTGTGGATCACCGGTTCAGGACTTCGCTTCCCGATATTTATGCGATCGGCGACTGTGCCGAGATCGACGGGCGCACGTGGGGACTCTGGATCGCGGCAAAGGATCAGGGGGAGGCGCTTGGAGACATCCTGAGCGGGAAACGCGATTCTTTCGAGAGTCCCGTCTATACGCCGAGCCTGAAAATCTCAGGTGTCCAGCTCAAGGATATCTGCCGGGAAGCTGCGGAAAAGAAACAGTAAGGATTTTTCGATGAAACGTGTATCCGGGGCTGTTCTGCTGAAATCAATGCCGGTGAAGGGGAAGAAGAATTCCGCCGGCGGGAAGAAGTCTGTACAAAAGGCGGAGAAGAAAATTCTCAAGACCGCAAAAAAGGCGGAAAAGAGCGGAAAGATGGCTTTCGACAAAAATCTGCGGTCCGGCACGGTGCCGTATCTGGTGGAGGACGATGGAACGGTCCGGGTCATGCTGGTGACACCGAGCGGAGGCGGTGCGTGGATGCTGCCGAAAGGAAACATCGAGAAGAATATGACGACGTATGAATCCGCGGCGAAAGAGGCTTTTGAGGAAGCGGGGGTTGTCGGCACATGCGATCCGGTGATGCTGGGGGCGTATCAGTTCAAACAGTCGCAGTTCGTTCAGATTTTTCCTTTGCGGATTACACGGATTCTGGACCGGTGGGAGGAGACGGAGAAGCGGTCGCGTTTCCTGTTCAGGCTGGACAAGGCGGCGAAGGTCGTGGACAGCGATGACATCCGCTCGGTCCTGCTGAAACTCAGGGATTATCTCGCAAAACAGTCATAGCATTGGGAGCCGTTCATGGCGATTTTGAAAGTAGAAGGTTTGACGATTGAATTTCAGATGGAAGGCGGAATTCAGCCGACCGTCACGGATGTTTCTTTTTCGCTGGAAAAGGGGGAAATTCTCGCGCTGGTCGGGGAGAGCGGATGCGGAAAGAGCGTCTCGTGCATGGCGATGGCGCGTCTTCTGCCGGAGCCGCCCGCGCGGATTGCAGCAGGAAAAGTGATGTTGCAGAAGCGCGACGGCGCCGTTGTGGATGTATTGAAGCTTTCCGGAAGGGAACTGCGGAAGATCCGCGGCGGCGAGATCGCCTACATTTTTCAGGAGCCGTCGGTTTCGCTGAATCCGGTATTCCGTGTCGGCGAACAGATTGCCGAAGCGGTTTCCCTGCACCGTCCCGACGTCGCCGATCCCTGGGCGGAGGCGGTCGAGCTCCTGCGCCGGGTCGGGATACCGGAGCCCCGCGACCGGGTTTCGCGGTACCCGCATGAGCTTTCCGGCGGAATGCAGCAGAGAGTCATGATCGCAATGGCGATTGCGAGCCGTCCGTCGGTGCTGGTGGCGGATGAACCCACAACCGCGCTGGATGTGACGATTCAGGCGCAGATTCTGGATCTGCTTCTGGAGTTGCGCAGACAGATGGGAATGTCGATCATCCTTGTGACCCACAACCTCGGGATTGTATCGGAAACAGCGGATCATGTCGCCGTCATGTATGCGGGACGGATCGCGGAATATGCTCCGGTGCGTGAGCTGATCGACTCACCGGCGCATCCTTATACGAAAGCGCTTCTTTCGGCTGTACCTGTCCTCGGCAAAGAAAAGGGGCGCCTGTCCACGATTCCCGGTTCGGTGCCTTCCCCGGCGAATTTCCCTGCCGGATGCCGCTTTTCCGGACGTTGCGCCCTGTATGCGGAAGCATCCGCGGCGGAACAGGAACGCTGCCGCAACATCGTGCCGGAGTTCCGCAAAGTCGGCGCTTCGCACTATTGCGCCTGCCATCTGCTCAGACGCGGGGAGGATTCCCGATGCTGAAACCGCAGATACCGCTGACGAAACAGCTTGCGCCGCTGATTATTTTTCTGGCGATCGTGATTCTCTGCACGCTGGTGATCAGCAACCGCCGCGCGGCGAAAAAGCGGGCGCAGGAAGCTGCGATCCTGCCGATGGAGGAACAGCAGCTCCGTATGGAGCTGAGCCCGTTCAAATACAGCGGAAACATGGTTATGGAGGGCGATTACGGTGAAAGAAGTTCGATCCCGCGTGTGGATTCGACCTTGCAGCAGGCGGCTGATTACTGTGACAACGGAGAGTTCGATCAGGCGGAGGATGTGTTGCGGACCGCTCTGGTGTTTCATCATACGAACCCGAAACTTCTTTCCATGCTCGGCAGCGTTCTTTACATGCAGGGGAAATACAAAGACGCCGAAATGGTGTTCCGGCGTCAGGCGTTCCTGCGCCCGAACGACACTTCGGTCTACAACAATCTCGGCGCGGCGCTGGCGAAGCAGAGAAAATTCCGCGAGGCGATCACGACTGCGGAAAAAGGTCTGCGGATGGAACCGGCGTCCTCAATCGCCGCACTGAATCTTTCCGGGATTCATTCGATGGCGGGGAATACGGAGAAGGCGATCGAATATTTCAAGAAAGCCTATGATATGCTGGGGGAACGGATTCTGCCGCTTTCCGGCGATCCGAATTTCGACAATATCCGCAATCAGGAGGGATTCCGGAAGATCATTGATCAGGCGCGCGAAAAATCATTTCACGGATCACAGGCGGACAAATGAGCAAGATACAGCTTCTGACGGAACAGATTTACAATAAAATCGCCGCGGGCGAGGTGGTGGAGCGTCCGGCTTCGGTACTGAAGGAACTCCTTGAAAATTCTCTGGATGCGGGAGCGCTCAGGATCGCAGTGACGATACGGAAAGCGGGGGAACAGTTGATCTCGGTTGTTGACGACGGCGAGGGGATGGACCCCGATGATGCGATTCTCTGTTTTGAGGCGCATGCGACGAGTAAGATCAAAACCGAAAAGGATCTCTATGCGATTTCATCTTTCGGTTTCCGCGGTGAGGCGATGCCGAGTATTGCCTCCGTCTCGAAAGTGACGCTCCGCACGCGCCGCCGCGATACGGCAGAGGGATTTGAAGTTGTCATCAACGGCGGGAAAATGGTTTCCTCCGCGCCGTTCGGCTGTGCGCCCGGAACGGAGGTCGTCGTGCGCGATTTGTTCTTCAATACCCCGGCGAGACGGAAATTCCTGCGGAGCCAGGCTACCGAGGAGAAGCATATCAGCGAGATGATCACGAATATTTCGCTGGCGCATCCGGAAATCAGCTTTGAATTGACATTCGACGGGCGTCCGTTTATCACAAGCCCGGCGGCGAAGGACCTGATCCCGCGCATCCGTGAACTGTTCGGGCGCGATTATGCGGACGCAATGATCCCCGTTTCCAAAAGTGAGCGCGGGATCAATGTGACCGGGTTCATTGCCAGACGCTCTTTCACGCGCCCGACCCGCCTTGAACAACGGGTGTTCGTGAATGGGCGTCCGATCGAATCGCAGGCGGTCTATCGCGGAATCCGCGAGGGGTGCGGACCGACTCTCGACAAAGGGCGTTATCAGCCGTGTATTCTTTTCCTTTCGCTGAACCCGGCACTGGTGGATGTGAATGTGCATCCGGCGAAGCGCGAGGTGCGTTTTTCCAGTGACTACGAGGTCACGGGTGCGGTCCGTTCCGCAGTCGGCGCCGCATTGCGTGCCGCGGAGACTGCGATCATTGATCTGGGCAATTATAACGCTGCGGTGCCGGCAGGTTCTCCGGATGCCGGAAGCGTCTCACCTGCGCCGTTTCCAGAGATTCCCGCAGTGCCGTTCGAGTTTCACCGTGAACCGGATTTTTCCGGCATCGACCGGGTGATGGCGAATGCGTTTGTGGATTATACGCCTTCACTTCTGAAACCGGTTCTTGCGACTGCGGCGTCTTTGCCCGGTTTTGCAACGCCTCAGGAGGAGCGGCGGGAAGAGTTGAAGCTGGAACGTGACGAGGCTCCGGCGGTTGCGGAACAGGCGCCGTCCGTGGAAGAGAAGGCGGAACCGCTGGGGCTTCGCCTGATCGGGATTTTCTCCGACACTTACATTCTCGCGGAAAAGGCGGACGGTTTGATTCTGATCGACCAGCATGCGGCGCACGAACGGGTGCTTTTCGAACGTATCCTGAAAGGGGTGGACGGCAACTTGTCGCAGCGCCTGCTGATTCCCGTGACCATTGATCTTTCCCGTTCGGACATGGTGTTTCTTTCCAAAAACGCAGAGTTTGTGGAGAAGGTGGGATATGAGATTGAGCTGTTCGGGCAGAATACGATCAAGCTGAACGCGATTCCTGCCGCATTGTCTCAGGATAACGCGGGAAACACCTTCAAGGACATGCTTTCCCGCGCGATTGACAGCGGCAGTTCTTCGACGTCGCGGACCGATCTGGAGACGGTTGCCATGAGTGCCTGCAAAGCGGCGGTCAAGGCGAATGACAAGCTGACGGTTGAGGAGGCGGTTGCCCTGCTGAAACAGCTTTCTCTGTGCGAACAGCCTTTCACATGCCCCCACGGCCGTCCGACGATCCTGAATATCTCCACCAAAGAGATCGAACGCCGTTTCGGCCGCCGGGGATGATGCGTGTCTTACCGGATTCCGATCAACAGAAAATGATTGCCGGGGATGATATGGCTGTTGAGCTCTCCGGCACTGATTTTCCTGTTGCTCCAGAGTTCTTTCATTTCCGGCGTCTTTCCTTCAAGACCAAGTTCTTTCAGATTCAGGGCAAGTGCCGCCTTCTGTGGAGAACGTCCGAGATTTCCGATCACAAGCAGACGGGAATATTCTGAAGGCGCTTCCAGTTCATACCAGGAGACATACACTTTCTCTGACGCGGATCTGGCTGCGTTGTCGAACCAGTATCCGTGGAACTTCGCCTTGTCGAAGTTAAGTTTCTCTTTGATGCCCCACCATTTCTGAATCACACCGTGATTGATCCACTCGGAATCTGTACCGAAGTCGTGGAGAAGTGCGGAAGCAAGGGAACGTTCGGAAATCTCCGGCAAAGACAGTTCTTTGCGTCTGGGAGCGAGTTTTTTCATGAAAGAGAGAACACGCCTGACCTGTGAACAGCGGATCACCGCCGTTCCCCGGATTTGCGGATTCCATGCGCATTGATATTCATTGAGCGGCGCCTCGCAGTAATAGTGGTCGGGATTCATGCCGTAGAGCCAGATCTCGTTTTCCCCGGGATACCAGATATCTGAGAAATTATGGGCGACCGGATTGAAGTAATTATGGGCATGGTTGAAGACCCGTTTGCCGTGTTTGTGCGCGACCTTGTAAATTCGCATCAGATAATGGCGGAGCTGCATTGCGGTGGAAGATAGATAAGGTTTTCCGAATGCATCGGTGCCGCCGCACCCATGTGCCGTATTTCCGCAGGTTTTGACATCGCAAATATCATAATAGATTCCCCCAAGTTCCGGGAAGTCCCGGAACAGCTTGTCCGTCCGGTAAGCCATTAGGTCCGCGATTCCTCTGCCGCAGCAGAGATATGTCTGTGTCTGAACTCCCATTTTCGTCATCGGCTGAATATATCCCGGCGTACGCTTCCATGTCGGCAGCCAGTAATCGAATTCCGCGTCATACTGGCTGATTCCGCCCGGTTGTGCGTAAGGATAGAGTTTGACTCCTTTCTGGCCATAGGGTTTGATCCATTTCTCGCGGAAGCCGGCGGGATCGCGCATGATGTGCGTCAGGGCGATCATATCGTCCTCGCGCGGTTTGCTGTTGAAGGATTCCCAGCCGCATACCTGTATATTCTGATAGCGGTTGTCCAGATAGCTGCCCATATTGAGGGAGCGGAAATTTTCCGGCGTGCGGTTACGAGCATGAGCTCCACGATCGCGATCACGAGGAGCTGATCCGGACTCTGATCGCCTACGACGGCGCGGTGGTCCTGAGCGGCTACGACAGTCCTCTCTATGCGCCCTTGCGTGATGCGGGCTGGGACATGCGGACGGTCGAGGTGACATGTTCCGCCGCCGGTCGGACGCGGGCGAGCGGTCTTCAGGGATCGGGCCATGTCAAGGAGCGCCAGTCCCGGACCGAGTGCATCTGGCGCAATCCCAAGGCGCTTCGCCGGATCGCCGCATCAAACAAATAACCCTTAGCCAATGCCCGGACATTGCGCCGGGCTTTTTTATGTACATCGGAGTGTTGTATCGCGCATGACGCGCGTGCGAGACAACATTCTCCCGCACATTCTTCGCCGGTCGAGTTTTTCCGTATCCGCACATTGATTTCGGTCAGTTTTGTGATAACCCTGCTTCGATCATCTTTGACCTCATTTCATCTGCTTCCATCTGTTAATATTTATTTTGATGTTATAATTGCGTCAGTGAAAATGTACAAGATGACAGCTTCAGTTTTATGTTTCTGCAGATCTCTTTGCAGCATTCAGAGGATTTCTTTATGCTGCGGGATGTTCCTGTCCCCCGCGTGTTTGCTATGGATGGGGCGGTTTCGAATCTGCCGTTTCAATTTCCACACGGCCGGTCGATTCGAGCCGGAGCGGTTCAGGCTCTGTGTCAACAGTGAATTTCACGAGGAAAAAACAACGGTCGCCATAGGCCGTCCGGTCTTTTTTCACTTCGTAAGGAGTGACAGTGAAATATCCGGTTTTTTCCGGATCATACTGGCTGCTCCGGAAACGGCACGGGCGGCCTTCGACGATCCAGCCGACATCGCGTTCATCAAAATAGGCGTAGACCAGTTTTCTGTTATCGCTGTGGATGGAAGCCGCCTCCGTGTTGACGGGATTATATCCGTGGACCGTATCGGAATTTGTGATGCAGATTCCGTCGAAGGGCGCCGTAATGCGATAGTATTTACGCTGTTCTTCCAGCAGTTGAAGTTCCCGCTTCCGGTTTTCGAGTTTCAGGCGCGCTTCCTCCACCTCTTTCTCCGCGATGGTGATATACAGTTTGCCGAGACCGCGGTTCAATACATCCATATCATTGGAATAACTTTGAACCTCTGCTTCGGAGTCCTTGCACGCCTGTGTTTTTTCCCGCAGGGCGAGCTCCGAGACGATTTTACTGCGGTAAAGACGGCTGTAAACACTCAATTCATGTTCCAGCCGCCGCAGACGCTCTTTCGCCGCCATCTGTTTCGATTGAAGATTCCGGTAATCCGAAGGAAGGGGATCAAGGAGTTTCAAATCCAGCGCCAGCGTTTTGAGTTCAAGAAGTTTTTCCTGCTCCGCTATGGTGTTTTTCAGGTTTTCTATCTGAGTGCGCAAATCCAGGTCGTCGTATTCCAGAATCACGTCACCTTTTTTGACGCGCGCCTGCGAAAGGCGGTTGACCTTGCTGACGAATCCGGCTACCTTGTTTTTCAATACGACCCGTTTGCCTCCCCGGACATACCCGATCCCGTAGATCATTTGGCGTTCCTGAGGCGGTTTCAGCACTTTCTCATCCGGTGTATTGCGGCGGCAGCCGACGACCGCCGTAAAAAGCGCCGGTACTGCAGACAGCAGCAAAAACAGTATTCTCTTTTTCATTGACCCAGCCCGTTGTTAATTCCCGATATCCGCACTATATTACAACTCCGGCAACGGTTATTCAATAGAGATTTTTGCCAGATCGTTTAGCAATCGTGCCAAACTGCGGAAATCTGGAAAGGAGTGGAGAACATGAAAAAAGGGGTGTTTTGTCTGAAAGACCTGCCGCGTGTTATGAACCGGACACCGCGGATATGGGAGATCGGCTGGATGCCGGATCATCTTTATCTGCACAGAAACCGTAGGATTGAGGCGCCACATCTCTGTTTCACACTCCGGGCGGAGCTGGGAGCCGTCAAGACCCTGGTCAACGGCAGACTTCGGGAAAGACGCATCCGCGCCCCTTATGTCGGGCTCGTCCGGCACGGGCAGGTTTATCATACGGTTCAAGCGGTCCGGCATGATGAACTGTATTTTGTCTATGAGCCGGCGATGTACGGCGAACTGCTTTCCATGATGCCGTCCGCTCCTCATTTCGAGCTGACTTGCGGAGTGCAGAACGTTATTTCGGAAATTCTCTCGAATCTGGAACACCTGAATGTGCCGGGAACTGCCGACCGGCTTGACCTGCTGGCGGTCCGGCTTCTGCTTGAAACCCGCATCGCACAGTTTGAATGCGGCGGCTTCTCTTTCGCTCATCCGCGGATCGGCGAAGTCGCCTCCTATCTCTCCACTCACTTCATGTATGAAATCCGTTTGGAGGAGCTTATCCGGCAGTTCGGTTTCAGCAAACGGTCTTTTTACCGGTACTGGCAGCAGTATTCGGAACTTTCTCCCGTTCAGTTTTTGCAGGAAAAACGCTTGCAGTATGCGAGGTCTCTGCTGGAGAATACAGGCATGGCCGTCTGCGAAGTTGCACAGGTGAGCAGATTCCGCAGCACCGCTTATTTTACACAGTGTTTTTCCCGTCATTTCGGATGTTCTCCGAGCAAGTGCCGGAGTATGGTGAAACTGAATTTCAGAGGGACGCTCCCGACGCGGACCGGAGCGCCTGCCGCGGGGGTTCTGGAAATGCCATGAAAACAAAAGGCATGCCTGCGTTCTGTGTCTTACCGGAAAAGCGGAAAACCGCGATCAGGAAAATTCCGGGCGCCTGTGTCTGAAATGCCGCCGTGCCGGTAATTCCGGAGAGGAAAGTCTTTGGGATCATACTCTGCCGTTTCCGGTTGAAACGCTGATTTCGGCATGGAAACTTTTTCCGTCTGGCTTTTCCGTCAGAACGGGATAGGGAAAGGAGTAGGGCAGGGCGCGTGAGGCGGGATTCTTCAAAACTGTCATATCTATTCCAATGTGCAAACTCCATCATATAGTTTGTCAGCAGGTGATAGGCAAACAGAGTGCCGTCTCCCATATTGTACGGGATATAATATCCGTTGTGATCATTATGATACATATTTGCAGACATTGTAATTTGTTTCAGGTTGGAAATACATAATGAAGCCTGTGCCCGTGCCCGTACAGAGTTCAGTGCCGGCAAGAGCATTCCAGCGAGAATGGCAATGATTGCTATAACTATTAAAAGTTCAGTCAATGTAAAATATGTTAACCGAATTCTAGTATATCGGCATAAAGAATATTGCCGGTATGTATGGCAATCATGCCGAACATCAAAAACGGCATCAAGCCCGCCGAATGCAGTCCGCATCTGTTCTGAAAATTCCATTATGATTTTTCTCTCTTTTTTAGATACCCAATTGGCTTCTTTTGGTTTTTATTATCAACAGAATTTTTCATTTGTCAAGGGGGTGTTCTTAAAAAAGAATGAAAAAAGAGTGCAGGCGGAGCGGCATGGCTTCCGGAACCGGAAAAGCTGGAATCCGGGGAAGTATAAGTGCGAAAGAGGAAGCTCCGTTCCGGAAGCCGGCAGTCATGCCCGGCTGCCTTTTTTTATTATAATTTCAGCGGAAAAAAATCTTTTATCCTTGAAAAATAAAAAATATACGGTAATTTAGTTCAATAATCAAATTGTTAGATGTTCTAATAATCAGTACAGATACAGAAAATGTATCTGCGAAAAGTGTTTTATCTGCCTCCTGTCACGTTTTCGGGAAACCTGATCGGCCACGGATTTTTTTACATGGAGCAAGGTCAATGGCACACTCGAAAAGATGCAAACCGCAATGGCTGCTCGGTTTGGAATTCTCCGGATTTTATTTTCTTTATACTTTGATCGGCAGTCTGTCTTTGAAGGCGGGATACCGTTTGGGCAGAATCCTGTTCTCCATCCTGTTCCTGCTGGACGCCCGGCACAGAAAACGGACAATCCAGCATATCCTGCATTCAGGAATTGCCGGGAACCGGGCAGAGGCGGAAAAAATGGCGAGAAGTTCATATGAACAGTTCAGCCGTCTGCTGATTGAGGTTGTCAAGGCGCGGCAGTTGTATGTTCCGGAGCGGATTGCCGTCACGGGGGATCCCGAAGGATGCCGGTTCTTTCTTTCACGGGACGGAGAACCGGCGCCGCAGATGATTCTGATTACCGCGCACTATGGGAACTGGGAGATTGCCGGAAGTGCGATTGCCGAGAAAGCCGGACGCGCAATGACCTCGATGATGCGCGGATTTGACAACCCGTATATCGGCAGACTGATTCTTCAGAACCGTACCGGCGCGATGCATACGGCGGTCGATAAACGGCTGGGACTGCGTCCAATGCTGCGTGCCGTCGCGCAGAAGGAGAATCTGGCGATTCTGATCGACCAGCACGCGGGAGCGGGAGAGGGAGTCGAATGTTCTTTCTTCGGGCATCCGGCGAAAGTTCACAAGACGCCGGCGCTTCTGCATTTGAAAACGGGAATTCCGATTGTCCCGGAGGTGACGCGGCGCGTTCCCGGAGACGAGTTCAGGTTTGAAGTTGTCTGTGGCGCTCCCATTACTTATGTTCCGACCGGCGACAAGCAGCGGGACATTCAGGAACTGACACAGAAATGTATCTCCGCGCTGGAGTCCTTGATCCGGCGGGAGCCTGAACAATGGCTGTGGACTCCGAGGCACTGGATTGACATCAACCGCGGGCAGAGCACGGCTTCGCCGGACAGTGTTACGGTGAGAACTCCGCATCCTGCAATGCTCAAGGCAAGATAAACAGAAATTACTTTTGCATACGGAGATTGACTGTTTCCGCTTACGGCTGTATATTGATGAAAGAAAACAGGGGAAATGCCGGTATGGCTTTGACGAATGCGGAAATGATCGGGAAAAATATTCTCGAACTGCTTGATTCCGTCCGCGCGATCCGTTATAATTCCGGCGGGCGGGATATCACTTCTGTCACTCTGCCTCAATTGAAACTGCTCCGGGTGTCAGCGAAAAATCCGGACGGGGTCAGACAGAAGGATCTTGCCGCGGAATTGAAGTTGACTCCGAGTACGGTTTCGATTACGATTGATCTGATGGTGAAGCAGGGACTTCTGAAACGTACTGCGGCGGCGGATGACCGGCGCGCCGTCACGATCCGCCTGACTTTGAAAGGGCGGCGCTGCCTTGAAAGCCATATCCGCTTCTGGAACTCCATGATGGAGAATCTGCTTCGCGATATCCCCGCCGCCGGACAGGATCAGTTTATCACCGTGTTTGAAAAAATCAATGCAAATCTGAGAAAACAGGCGGCAGACGATCTTTCCTGATTCCGCATCTTTACGCCGTAACGCTCCGGTGAAAAAGTATATCAATGGAATATCCCAGGCAAATTGGAATTGGAGGCGTGGGTGGGAGTTGAACCCACTACATACGGTTTTGCAAACCGCTCCCTTAGCCGTTCGAGCACCACGCCGTCAAATCTGCTTTTGGAAAGCATGGGGGTAAATATAATCGTCTCTTTATAAAAAGCAAGTCATTTTGGAGAAAAATAAGTTTTTTTCTTGACTTATCCTTCTTCGCAATGTAATCTATCCCACCTCAACAATATGGAAAAGGCTTGCAAATGAACGATATTATTTACTGCTGTGTCATGACGGACCGCTCCGAATTCAAAGATGCATCCCCGGAACTGCTTTCCGCGCTCGGGTATGATTTCAGTTCCTGGAAGGACGAGGAAACGAAAGAGATCAAACATACACTCTATTTTTCAAATGAGAAAGACTCTGTCGATGCGATGAATACGCTGATGGCAAAAGAGGAGGAATTCAACTCTTTCGGTATTCGTTTCACCGATTTTTCCTGCACGAAACTGAAAAAAGAAGACTGGGCGGAAGTCTGGAAAATTCATTTCAAGCCGCTTGTCATTTCCGACACGCTTGCGATTACACCGACATGGGAGCATTTTGAGCCGAAACCCGGACAGGTTCTGATCAAACTGGACCCCGGCATGAGTTTCGGGACAGGGCAGCATGCGACGACGAAATCGTGTCTTGCCTCGATTGACAGATTCATTTCGGAGTTGCGGGGGAAAGGGCAGAAAGAGATTGCCATGCTGGATGCCGGTTCCGGTTCCGGAATTCTCGCAATCGCGGCGCGCAAACTCGGATGTACGCGCGTCGATGCGTTTGATATTGATCCCGATACGGTTGGCGTCGCCCGTGAAAACGCGCAGAAAAACGGAATTGCCGATCAGGAGCTTTCCATTGCCGCCGCTTCCCTGATGGAGTATGAAAGCGATACGAGGTATAACATTGTCGCCGCGAATATTCTTTCCTCCGCCCTGCTCGCCGGAAAGGAAAAGCTGCTCTCGTTCTGCAAACCGGGAACCCGCCTGATCCTCGCGGGAATTCTTGATGCGGAATATTTCAAGGTCAAAGAAGCTTTTGAAGCCACAGGGCATTGCACTGAACTTTACAATGTCCTTGAAAAAGAATGGCGCGGCGGGGCTTATCTGGTAAAATAACCCGTGGTCTCCGGAAGGCGGCGGAACTTCCTGCCGCCTCCGGGAACTCATGGTTGTGACTTACTGTAACTGCCCGCTTTTCTTCGAATAAAGCATGCCGGAACAGATATCCCTGCCGCGGAACAGCCATGTGTTCGCACCGTTTTTACGGAAAGAACCGTGATGTGCAGTGAAATCCGGCGCCTTTTCTTCAAAGCTGATTTCCGCCTCGCTTTCACCCGGCCCGACACAGGACACAAGCAGGGCTGTTCTTCCGTCCGCCGTCCGGTAACTCTGCGCGTAAACCTTGCCTTTTGTTACCTTGAGCCGGAAATCCGGCGCTTTTTCCGTGGACAGCAGGAAAGGCGCCATCAGATGCTGGAATGCGACCGCCTGTTTTATGAGCGGCCACGTCTTGGCAAACTGCTGTTTATCCGGCCCGTAGAACAGGGAGCTGTAAGAGTAGCCGACGAACCCGCGGATTCCGTGGATCATTTCCATCGCAATCATTGCATACAGTTCTCCCAGTGTCGGGAACCGGTATTTCCTGTAATAAACCGCGGGATCCTGTTTGCCGTCCGGCTGCCAGACCCCCCAGTTCATGTATTGCGGCGCTGCCCAGCAGGCGATTCCTCCGCCGGATGCGAGACGCTGTACTTTCAACGCTCCCAGAAGCTGATTCATGACTGTCTGCTGGTCCCGCGTTTCGGCGGTTGCAACCGGATAGGGATCGATTCCGAATATGTCCTGTCCTCCGAGATAGCGCTCGTAGGAGTTGAACTGATAATACACGGCAAAGGTCGGGTGATTCGGGTCCATGCGGTTGATGCGGCGGCGCAAAGCAGTAAGAGGTTCGATGTAGGTCGGCTGGATTTCGTCGCAGACATACCATGCGAGCAGTGCGGGATGATCCTTGAACGTTTCGACAATCGCATTGCTGATCGCAACGTCTCCCGTGATTCCGTTCCATGTTTCGAGCGGCATGTTGGTCGCGCCTTTCGGCATGGCGTCCTTGATGCTGAAAATGACTTTGATCTTTTTTGCATGACAGTAGTCCAGCACTTCGCGGATGGCGGCAGGGCCCTTCCTGCCATTGAATCCGAGATTGGGGCTCTGATACGGCAGAACGGTGTTGAAACCGGCTTCCGCGACGGTGTCGATCTGCGCTTTCGTCAGCCCGCTCATATAGATGCCGACCGGCAGGAACGGTTTCCCGTCGACCAGAGTACGCCCGTGCCGGTCAATTCTGACGGTTTGCTTCATGAGTTCGCTTTCCGGGACAACGCGGAAGGTGAGTTCTTTTTCCGCAAGGAGCATCCGGTTGGCTTCATCAAGCAGAGTCAGCTTCATCTGTTTTTCACCCGCGGACATTGGTTTGAAATTCACGATAATCCGGTTCTTCTCCACCGGGTAATTCCTGTTCAGGAGAGTTTTTTCTCCATCGGAGATTTCGACTTTGCAGAGATAACGCGGCTTTTCCGTCTTTTTGTAGCGGAACTCTCCGGAGATGAAACTGGCGAGTTCAAGGGAATGATCCTTTGTGGAAAGGGTCTCCTGAATCGGATGGAGAATCGCGGCGCTCCATTCCGCCGCATCGGGCCGGATATAGACATCGTCGAACGCGGCATATCCTCGGCTGCCTTTTCTGACATAGAAAGAGATATGGCATTTGACCGGATCGGGATAATTTTTCGTGACGAATTTGCCCTTGATCTCCTGCCAGTCGCTGGTGCCGGAGACATCTCCGAGATAACTTCCGCCGAGCCACTTTCCGGTTCGCGCATTGCTCCATTCGATGCAGAGCGACGCGCCGCGTCCTGAAAGATTTTCCGTTCTGATCCAGCCGCCGAACACATACGCGGTATCCGGTTTCAGGTCGAACTGCTGAGTCAGCAGGACGTAATCATTGGGATTTTTGCGGGTGTTGACAAGTCCTGAAGAACCGTTGCGTCCTGCGCCGGATACGATCTTCCAGCCGCCTGCGTTCAGATTTTTCCAGCACGACGATTTTTCCTCGAAACCTGCATCCTGAATCAGATTTTTTGCAGGCTGGTTTTTGACCCGCTGATAATTCATCAGTTCGTTTCCGTGCAGGGTGATCGCGGAAAGGAGGATCGGCAAAAGCAGTTTCATTTGATTGTTTCTCCCGGAGTTTGTCAGGGTTCAGTTCAGAATGGCGCGGAATGTTTCCGCGAGCGTTTTCACCGGCAGATTGCCGGGAATTGTACGGACTTCGGTCTGGAGCGAGATCAGGCGCGGACAGGAGCGCAGGTTTTCAATCTGCCGTTTCCAGTCGATCCGCCCGCGCCCCGGCAGTTCATGCGCATCGCTGTAACCATCGTTGTCATGGATATGCGATGTGACGATGTAAGGTTTCATCTTCTCAAAGGAATCCGCCGTTTCCACAAGCCCCTCCCACCATGCATCATTGATTTCATCAAAATATTTCGAGCGTTCCTTGCCGGGAAACGGCGACATCAGGCAGGCATGGCCGGTATCGAAGCAGCATCCGATATGCGGGGAGTCGAATTTTGAAATGAGCCCGACGACTTCCGATGCGCTGTTCGGCGGTTCATAGCTGTTTTCCACGGCGATTACAAGTCCGAGTCTTTCCGCTTCCGGCAGCAGTTTGTCCAGCGTGTCAAGGGCGAGTTCGCGCAGACGCGGCATCGGTACATGCTCCATGACCCAGCTATAGGCGCCGACATGGATCGTGTAGGTTCTGCATCCGGCGTCGGCGGCATACGCCATTGCGGTTTTGTGGTCTTCGATCAGACCTTTCCGCCGCGCCGTATCGGAGCAGTTCAGATCGAATGCCGCGCCCCACGGCGCGTGAACGGCTCCCAGCCGGATTCCGGCTTTCCGCGCCATTGTCATCAGGGGTGCGAAGAATGAGGGTTCCCGCAGAAGCCTTGTCGCCCAGATGTGGCTGAATACAAGATGTTCCACTCCGTTCGCCTTGAATTCCGCAAAAATATTCGGGATCATGACATCAGGCACATACTGCCATGAATAATAATAGAATAATGAAACCTCTTTTTCCGACATGTCTTTCTTTTCCTTACATTGTTTTTCCGGTTGTGATTCTATTTATGAAGCTATTTTTCCGTGAATTCATTTGAGCTTACCATTCTCCGTAGCGTTTGAAAGGAATTGCGGTATTCCACTGACGCGGAGACCAGTATTTTTTATCCACAATTTCCGAACGCAGCACCGAACCCGCGTGACCGTCCAGGAATGCAAAACATCCGGCGTTGCCGTGACGCAGGAACGGCGAGCCGTAAAATGCTGTCGGGCTTGGGTAAAAACCCATTTGATTGATCGTTGCACTGGTTACTTCGATCATCCCTTTCTCCCCTGTCCGCGGATATGTCCCGTCCTGCGGAATGGCGTCTCCGAACATAATGGTGTTGCTGTCACCGCCATATTTGATGACTTCTATGGTTTTGACCTGGCGCGGAATTGCATTATAGTTTGGACAGCCGAATGTCCAGTAACTGATTCCATAACTCCAGGTCTTTTCCAGATTGCTGAAATCGTATCCGTCTTCTCCGGGCAGTTTTACAATGGTTTTTACTTTCTCCGAGGGGCACTGGAATGCTTTTTCCGCAGGAAGGTATCCCAATCTTCTGAAAGCAACCGCCCATGCTGTTTCTACACTGGCTTCTCCCCATGCCTGACGACAGATGACCCAGTCTTTATAATCGCCGGAATACAGACTGGAAGCGAGTCCGATCTGTTTCATATTGCTGACACAGCTGATCTGGCGTGCTTTCTCTCTTGCCTTGTTCAGAGCGGGCAGCAGCATCGCCGCCAGAATCGCGATGATCGCAATCACGACGAGGAGCTCTATCAGGGTGAAACCAGACATACCGGTATATTTTTTCCGTTTGTGAATGCTGCGAGAGTTGCCGTTTTTCCTGTAGATGTTCATAGTCCCTTCTTTCTCCTGTGTTAATGTCATCGGGAAATATTCTGTCACTTTTCTTTTTTTTTGATTTACCGATATATCTTTGTTTTAATTATAATCGAAAATGTCCTCCTTGTCAATAGGCCGGACGGAATATTTTTGAAAAAAATCCAAAAAAATCCTGTCTGGAACTTTTCCGCTGCTCCGGCGCCTGGGTTCTGCGAATTCCGACTGCATGAATTTACCGCTATATCATTCTGTGATTACATTATCCCGCTTTCCTGCAAATGCAACCCTTTTTCTGTCAGGATCATGTAAGAACTCTGTTGCGTTTTTTTACGCGGACTCGCCGGAAAACAGGCTGGGCTGAATATATTTTCCCACGACCGGGCGTTCTTCCGTTTTCGGCATCTGCATGAACTTGAGGAGCAGTTCCGCCGCGTCCCGCCCGACTTCGGCAAAGTGGTAATCCAGCCCCGTGACGGAGGGCGAATTGGCTTCCCCGTATTTTGTATGGCGGTGACTGGCGACCGCAATATCCTGCGGAACCTTCAGCCCGCGTTTTTTCAGCAGATTGATCAGGCGGATTGCTATGATGTCGCTGTAAACGATCAGCCCGTCCGGACGGAGCGGAAGAAGCCGGTCGAGAAGCCAGTTGCAGCCTGTTTCCGTGGCAAGACCGCCCGGAGGAGCCAGTTGGAAGGAATACTGTTCTGGACGGCGGAAACGGTACTCCCGCATGATTTCGAGGAATGCGTTGATCCGGATGTAATGCACGCAGTCCGTGATGCCCGGCGTGATCAGGTACGGCGCCCTGCATCCGCGCGAGATAAGCCGCTGAACCAGCATGCGGATGCCTGCCCGCTGATCCTGTGCGACAAAAGAGACGCTTCCGGGAGTGACCGGTTCATGAATGAATACCTTGTTGGGGAAACTTTCGAACAACGGTGCGATTTTTGCCCCGAATTCAAGATAAGTATGGGAACAGCAGATGATTCCGTCCACGTTGCGGGCGTGAAAGTCGGCGACCTGTTCTTCAATTGCCCGGAAGTTGTCATGCTGCGCCCCGATCTGGAGCCGGTATCCGGCTTCGCCGAGAATCTGCTCGACCGTCGCCATGCAGGAGATCCAGTTTTCTGTGCTTTGCGCATCAAGGATATATCCGACGATCTTGCTGCTGCCGCCCGCAAGCTGCCGCGCCGCCAGATTCGGACGGTAGTTCAATTTCTGCGCGAGCCTCTGGATTTTCGCCCGTGTTTCCGGCGAAACCCTGACGGAACCCGCACGCGGATTGAGCGCCTGGGAGACGGTCATACGGCTGACTCCCGCCATGGCGGCAATATCGCTGATGCGCGGTTTTCGAGGTGCGTTGTCTGGCTTTCTCACAGTGGCGGAAACTCCGTTGTCAAATGATAATTCACCATACAAAATACCGCAGTCTGCGCAGAAAATCAAGTCTCATATCGCCGGAAAGCGATTTTTCTTGCCTATGGTGTGCTGCGGCAGTAAAAATATATCCGGCGCAGACGCTTTACAGTTGCTGCGGGCTTCGCCTCCATATTTCCCGGCATTCCCCGTTTTTACCTTCGGGAGTCTGTTTACGTTCGCAGATGAAATTTCCCGATACATCGTATGCCTTGCATCGGGGTAATTCATCCGGCAGACTATGCGCCAAGACTTACTTCAAAAATCGCCGCCTGAAGCGGTTCGAGCCTGATTCGTGTCCCCGTGATTTCGGCTTCGCCGGCGGTCCGGTTGACGGCAAGAATCCGGCGGGAGGAGGTCAGGCCGGCTTCCACGGCTTCGCGGCGGTGATTGATCACAGTCAGCCAGCCGTGTCCTTCCTGATCCGGATTCCAGCAGCGTTCACACTGCGGGTCGGGATAATCGACGACGGATTCCAGCCCCGCCGCCTCTTTCAGCCCGGAATAGAGTTTCCATGCTTCGGAGCGGTCGAACGCGAACGGCTCCTTGGCAAGCGAGGCTTCCAGCGGCAGGGAAAGATAATATGCCGTTCCTTTGCCGCAGCGGTGTTTCAGCATGGCGGGAGCGCCGTCCGGATACCACGCCGCAGGCTCGGAGGCAAAGGAATGAAAACGGTTCCGGAAGTCTGCCGAAATTCCGCATTGGAATCCTGCCTTGAATCGAATCGCGGCATGTCTTTCCGGCAACGGGATTTTTTCCATCTCGCTGATCCCGAAGAGCTCCTTCATGTTGCTCAGGCTGACTCCGTCTCCGGAGACATAGAGCACGCTTCCGCGTCTGACGGCTTCGGCTGCTTTCTGCCACGCAGGCACCGAGACGGGCATACTTCCGCGCAGGGACGGCGCAAGAATCAGCGGATAAGGCGTCAGGTCGTCGCGATCCGGGCGGACAAACTTCGGAGTGATTCCCGCCTGCACACAGAGGATATAGCAGTTATAGAGACTCAGCCAGTCGTCGCAGAGATCGCTTGCCAGAATCGCCGCCTTGCGTTCCGGCTCCGGCATACGCCCCCCGAAACGGTCCGCCACGGCGCGGAACTTCGACATTTCCAGCGCGGCGGGTTTGGGCTGTCCGTCGGTGCGGGTCAGCCCGAGACCGTCGTTTTCCATCTGGACATCCCGGTAGGGGAGCTCGCCGGAACAGCGGAAATCGCTGTAACACCACCAGAGACAGCCTTCAATCCGGTTGGCGAAAAGACTGAACAGGCGCATCCGCAGGAATGCGGCTGTCAGAGGTTCGGACAGGGAACTGTTTCCGAGGGTTCCTGTCTCCTCGCAGAGTGTGGGGCGATGCCCGAGATCCGCAAGATAACGGCTTTCAACCGTGGCGTGAAGATTGGCGCGCAGGTCCGTGGGGCTCTCCATGAAACATCCCTGTGTGAACGGAGGGTAGGGGTGTGTCGTGAGCAGATCGACGGCGTCGGCGTTGTCTTCAATGCCCCACGGATGTTTTTCCGAAGCGATGTTGACCAGTCCGTGCATTCCCGAAGCGACCGGAGTCTGCGGATCATGGAGCCTCAGTTCCGCCGCCAGCGCATGGAGCCAGACCCATGCGGTTTCAGGCGAGTCGCATTCATCGGTGCAGTTCTGTTCATTGCCGTATTCCCACGCGAGAATTTCGGGGCGTCCGGCATACCGTCTGGCGAATGCGCGGCAGTAGAGCATCTGGTATTTCAGCAGGAACGGATGGGAGAACAGATTGCGCCCGCCTTTCCACGACGGATTGAACAGGGTTCCGCTCATCCATGCGGTCAGCAGAGCCACGATCAGCTTCAGATTGTGTTTTCCGGCGAGTTCCACCACGCGGTCGAACCGCTCCAGCATTTTCACATCCACCATTTCCGGATTCCGAACGGGAGTCATGTTCCAGTCATGACGCATTCCGATGCCGCGCGGACGGTTCTTTGCATTCGGCAGTTCATAGATCGGCTGGAAATCATCCCATAGCGGAAAGACCCTGACCGTATCCATTCCGAGTTCGCGGATCTGCGCGAATTCCGCATCGATCTCTTTTTCATCGAAGTCGCGCCACATTTTCACGCCGCTTTTCCGCGGCCAGTAGTTGACTCCGAGGAGAAAACCATGTTTTTTATAAAGATTTTGTTTGAGATTTGTAATCATTGTGATCCTTTTTTCTGATATTTTAGCACAAACAATGCAAATTCTTTCAACTGTTCCAGTTTCAATGTCAGTATCCCGTTTTTTAAACTGAATGGGCAGGGATGATTCTTCGGCGCCAGAAGCACTTGCGTTATTCTGCAATGTTCCGGCAGTCTGAGCTGAAAATTGAGATCATGCAGCGGTTGTACCGGCAGTTCAACCGGCTGATTCAGGCAGGAAAAAATGAAGCGTTTTTGTTCCGGCTGGTCAAACAGAGTACATTCCACTTGTTTCGGCGCATTGGTTTCCAGTGTTGTCCTGTTGCTCAACAGATATTTCAGAAGTGTAGCAAAAATGGAACGATGGCAATCAAGCGGGATGTTCTCAATCATTCCCGCTGCATACAGCACTTCCCCTTTGCCGTAACGATGGCGGACTAAGGCTGGCACAGGCGTTGCGATCATCGGCGGATCACTGATGGCGGAACCGAAATGGTTCTGTTCCGCCGCATCGGAAATGGGCAGGGTCAATGTGCCGAGGATTTCCGCGCCGGATACAGATGAAATCTCAATTTGCGGATGATCCAGCATTAATGGATAATCCGCGGTTGCACCGGGAATCGAATTTGGAAATGTCGGAGCAATATATGAAACAGTTTGCGTTTGCGTTCCGGCTGTGTGGACCCCGAAGAGTTTCGCCAGACGGAAGTCTTTTCGTTTTCCATGTTCCGGGTCATACAAAGAGGTTGATCCGGAGGCATAAAGTCTGCCTCCATTCTGAACGTATTCCGTCAAAGCGATACACTCTTCTTCCGTGAGTGAAGAACAGTCGCTAAGCAGTATCAGGGGAATTTTTTCCAGCATATCCGCTTTATGTACAAAACCGAACAGCAGATGATTTTTCTGCAGAATATTTACAATATTTTCACGAATGCGGATAAAAGGCCATGACGGATGGTCTTCGGCTTCTGCAATATTTTGAGGTGTGTGTTCCAAATCTACCAAAGATTCATAACTGTGATAAATGCCTACGTCGAATACGGCTTGGGAATTTCCGTCAATATAAGGTTCATAACGGCTGTAGGAGTTGTTGAGCCGTCGTGCCGTTTCATAAAATCTGCGATCCAGTGTACCACGCGGGTCAATGGCATCAATCAGGGTAAATGCCGCTTGGTTTGCGATGGCGGCATAAGACCGCATCAACAAATTGTCATAAGAACGGGAAGTGGTATGATGGACCAACGATTCACAACGCGGCGTCATGAATTCAATGGGATGATGTTTTGACAGCATGAAGAAAAATTTGCAGATACAGGACTGTTCCACGTTTCCTCCGTCAAAATCTCCGGCGAAATAATCGCTGCACTTCAGGAAATTGTTTCCGATGCCGCTGGAGCGTCCGCGCATGATACTTTGGCATTGCAGCGTTACCGTACGTTTCGGCTCCTTGTCTTTTATTGTTTTCTGAATTGCTTCGGCAAACTCATCCAGCCAGTGCCGGCGGCAGCGGTCATAGGCAAGCCATGCGGGATCGTTCCAATTCACCATGCGGGGAATTTCAATAAACGGAGTTTCCTCCCGAAAACGTTTTCGGCATGCAGGACAGTAACAGTAATGGTAGTTTCCGATCATGTCAATCCAGAAACCGGAACACTTATAACGAGTGTTAAGTTCATTCAGCAGAGAAAGAAAATACTGTCGGAATCCGGTATTTGGACAACACAGTCCGAATCTGGTTCCTGTGTGTTCCACGGTTCCCTTGCAATCATAAAGTTGAATCCGCCATTCAGGATGCGCATCATATGCGGCGCGGTTCCAGACATTCAAATAAATTTGAACGTTAATTTCTCTTTTCCGGCAGGCGGCGATTGTCTCTCCCAGCAGATCTCTCCCATGTAATTGGCGATGCCGGAACCCTGTTTCCGTTGGCCAGTAGCAAAGCCCTAAACAGGAGCCGGCATAGATTTCCGCCGTATCGACTTTGGCAAGCCGCATCATTTCGGCATAATGCTCCGGAGAAAAATCCTTTAGGAAGCGTTCATCCCAGTCAGGAATGTGCATGTCCACGAGCATACGGCGCAGAGATTTTTGAAACCAGAATTTTTTCCCCATGTTATCCTACTTCTGTTTTATCAGCTTGACAATAGCAAGTCCGCCCGGTGAGACTGTGGCGGAAATGGCGTTGCCGGAAATCTCGAGACTGTTTCCCGAGACAAGCTCCGTTGCTGTTTTCAATATTCCGTCTTTCAGAAATACAGTAACTTTGGCAGAGGCGGCAGGATCGAGAATTTCTTGTTTGTCCGTAAACTTTTTTACCCCGTTATTATTGATCAGATAAATCAGATAACCGTCGGAGAGGCTGTTGATTCCGTATTGGATATTGCCTTCCACCCTGACAGGAAGCGTTTCATCCAGCAGCCGCTTCAATACCGTTTCAATCAGGTCGAATTTAATTGTGCCGGAGAGGATTTCATTCATTGTGAGGATTTCTGCATCGGGGAGCATGTACTCCGCTGTGCAAACTATCAAATTGCCGTATCCTACGGGATGAAGTGTCAACAATGGATTGCCGGAAGCATCCTTGGCGACAATTCGGGCATCATCAAGAAGCGTAATTTTTTCCAGTGTGTAGGAGCCGGACGAAAACTTTATTCCGGCACGTTTTATCCCGGTAAATGATTCCGGGAACATTCCGCTTAGCTGCGTTATGTTCAGAATCAATGTTCCTCCGTCCTTTACATATTGCATAAGTTTTTCCGCCATGACCGGATTTTCTTTATAATCCCCGATCAGAACAGCTGCCTTGTAGGCCGGCAGGATCTGCAGAGGATTGGTCACTGGCGCATCCGGATTCAATACGTCGAAAACGTCTCCATAGGGGGAATTGAAGAGGCAGCCTTCGTTTCCTTCGCGTAATTTTTCCGGACGCTCATAGCCGGGCAGTATTGTTGCCATAAAAGCATCCAGCATACGCAGAGAAAGCGGGTATTCCGCTGTATAGCTCCACGCATTTCCGCCGGACACGGTCTGCACCATTTCGTAGGGGGTCAGCAATGCTATGGGGGCATAGGAAATTCCGCGATCATGTTTTTGTGTGAGATCGTAAAGCCGGGCTGCGTCCTCTCCGTAAGGCGTCAGGCTGTAACGCCCTTCTCCATCTTGCTTTACAAAGGTGCCTGTTGCAGATTCGTTGTGCAGCATGAACGCCCCGGAAAGCCACCCTAAATACTGACCGCGCAGAACCAGAGATCGGGACATGCCTCCCCATGGATCGCGAAAAGGATTCCAGCCGTATTGTGAATCAAGGACAAATTTCCCTTTGGAGTCGTAGCCATTGAAATAGCTTGCCTGATACCAACTCCAGCGCATACCGAACTGCCGCGCAGCTCCGCGCATGAAATACAGCGCATCCTGCCAGCGATACGCCATGTAACTTTGCCCAGTTGTGTTAGTTACTTCCAAATAGATTTGCTTTGCTCCGTTGGCTCCGGCGACATGTCCCATATTCCAGAAGGCATGCATTAACAGCATATCTTGCGGCGATTGGTAGATGTACTTTTGCAATGTGCTGAAAATCCAGTGATAATGTTTGACAATGCCTGCTGCCGTTCCCGGAAGTTTATATTTTGCGAGTCCTGTTTCATATTCCTGTTGCGTGACAAGTCCTGCTTTTTTGGCTCTGTCAAACTTTGTCGGCATGAGTGTAAGGTAATCATTGCACCACTCGCCGACGGTAAATGCAAGAAAATGTGGATGTTTCCTTTTCCATGCGGTATATTCTTCCATGTCGCACCGGTATTGGTTGTCGAACAGATGGAGCTGTTCCCTGGTGCGGGCATCTATCGTGTAACGCCTGCCTGCTTTTTCCGCCTGCTCGATAACGCAGCGAATTTCAGGGTTCAGAAATTGATCCATCCGGATCATTTCTTCTCCTTTTCCGATTTTGCGAAAGTCCGTTTTCGGATAGGCGTGGAAATAAAGCCAGGAATCACGGAATAATGGCAGTTTTGCAATTTCTTCAGTTCCCGGAACCGGTTTCCGATCTTTCCACAAGGAAGACGCCACAATGCTGTGCCATGCGTTTCCAAGAACCTTGCCCATGCAAGAGGGATCGGGGACATCACGAAAGTATTCGAATATGTAGCGGAAAGGAATTCCCTTGTCCGCAGAATTGACCCAGTATTCGGATATTTTATAATCCGTCCGGTTTACCCAGCGGGGCTCTTCCGAAGCATGCAGAATGCCCGAGAGGCAAAACAGGCAGAAAAATGCGGACCCTTTTATCATTGTACTTTTTCCTTCAGTTTCTAATAAGAACAATCTGCATGTCATCCAGCTGCAGATCGCTGTTGCTCAAAATCATAGGGGCAATCCGTAAGGTTTTTGCCTGCTTTACCGCAGCCGTGATTGGGATTCTAAACTGATATTCCTTCCATTCCGGCGTGTCAACTGTGATTTTATTGCTGTTCCAATCCCCGACATATTTGTTTTTCTCATTATAGGCATAATTCATAATCATTATGGAACCTTTTCCTCGCAGAAACAGAGAAATTTCGAGCTGGTCTTTGCCCGGCACCACGGGGATGGAAACTTCGGAATAAAAACATACCCGCTGTTTATCTCCGGTTTTCAAAGCAACACATTTCCCTGTTCTCCCCTGATCGCTGACGGTCATGCTTCCCCCGCCATGAAAGGATTTGCTCCACTCATTGAAAGTCCATTTCCGGAACGTTCCTTTGGCGGTGGTTGATTCAAATTGATTGTCCAGATTGTCAAAAACGATTTTCTGCGGTTCAACGCCGGAAAGAACGATTCCTAAAGACATTGCGATCATTCCAGTGAAGAGTTTCCGTTTCATAAGAAAATACCTCCTGCTTTACTTTTTATTTTTGGGATATTGTTTACCATACTTTCAACCAGTCAGCATACCAGCAGCCCCATGCTGCCCATTGGCAATGCTCCGGATATTCAGGCATTTTCATAAAGTCAATTGCTTCCACATGACCGTCCACCAACAGGGAATTGCAGGTGCTTCCCGGATGTCTGCGGATCAGGGACACGTATGTACTGTCCTGTTGCATTTTGTTATTGTTGTTCGCATAGACATACGTCGTAATTCCGCTTTTCGTAAATCCTGCAGGCGGTTCTTGCCGGCCATCCGTTACGACATTGATGACGGATGGCTTCTTGCATCGACTGATATTTTTTCGTTCCATGCTGGGTGTTGTTTTATCTGTATCCAATCCAAGGAATCCGCTCCATTTATAGTTTGTGGTCCCGCCATAACGATCTTTTTCAGCTCCTTTGGCTTCGCAGACAAAACTTCCACGCTTTCTTGCCGGAGCTAATCTTGTGGAGACTGAAGTATAATTTATTTTAAATCCCATATATTCCGCACAATTTGCCACCCATGGAATTGCATCCGTATCAGGGTCTGTTCCCGCTCGTGCCGGAATGACCCAGCCGAAATAGTCTGAAGAATACATCTGGAATGGAAGTCCTAATTGCTTCAGATTGTTGAAACAAGAGATTGCTTTTGCTTTTTCTCTTGCCATGTTCAGCGCCGGCAGAAGTATTGCCGCCAGAATGGCAATGATTGCAATCACGATGAGGAGCTCGATCAAGGTGAAAAACTTATTCTGATACTTTTTTGCAAATACAGGGATTGTAAATATACAATGAAGATAGTTGTCATCAGTTATGTGTTTATGGAACATTGATGCCTCCAGCCTGTTAGATTTTTCAGATTACATAAATTATTATAAATGAAAATCATATTTTGACAAGAGGGGAAGACAGTTTTGTTTTTGAAACATTTGAAACAAAAATCAGATGCTTTCCCGTTCAATGAAATGGTACGGAACCAGAATTTCCGCGGGAGATGGCTGGTGATGAATGCGCCGGAGCAGAAGCCGGACGGATTGTCTGGCGAGCTCGTTAAAATCCTGGGTCAAAGCTGTCAGAGGCGGAATCGTAAAGGGCGTGACAGCATGATATTCCAGCGCCAGCATGGACAGATCATCCGGTATCCTGATTCCGTGGCGGGAAAGCCGGAAAAGCAGATGCGGTGCATAAGTCTCGCCTGCGGCAAAGACGGCGTCCGCCTTTTTCCGTATGATATTGTCCGCGATTACATCCAGATCATAGTCCGGAGTCTGTTCCTCATGGAAGGAGCCGGCGGAGATTTTCTTTTTACGGCAGAATTCATGGAACGCCTCGACCCGTTTTCTTGCATTGAGACTGCAGTTCAACTGAGAAGATATGAATGCAATGCGGCGGCGTCCTTTGTTGTACAGGTGTTCCAATCCCAGCGTGATTCCCTGCTTTTCATCGGAAGTCACCTGACAGACGCCCTCGCGCGGATTGGAAGTCGCATTCAATACGACCAGTGGCGTGGCGTGTTCCTCCGGCCACTGTTTTTCCAGCCCGGCGGTCCATACGATGGAGATGACTCCCGCATAGACATGATCCTGCAGAACTTCCAGATCGCAGTCGGAGATGATCTCTCCGTGAAACTGATTTGCGGAAAGTTCTTTCATGAGCGAGGAGAGAAGGAGGCCGGTGTAACCTTCAAATTCAAATCCGGGAATGACGACGGCGACCAGTTTCTTATAGTGCTCCGGCAGTTGGTAGTGGTATTTCTGCGCCAGCGCGATGACGCGCCGCCGGAGTCCCTGGGTGACATTCGGATGATTGGTCAGTGCGCGCAGAACCGTCGCGGGGGCAATTCCCAGCTCCTGTGCCAGTGACCGCAGTGTGACTTTCGTTTTCTTCATATTCCGCCTTTCCTGAAAAAGTTTTTCACTCAAACAGCATCAGGGAAATTTCTCCGTTGGAAATGGTCTGCCTGAATTGCGGCAGAGTATTGTAACGTTTCTCATGACCCGCTGTCACATAGACTGCGACCGGACGATAATCTCTTGATGCGGGGTTGTCCAGCATTTCCTTGAATTTCTCTACGGAGACAAAACGCTTTTCCTTGTCGGGAGAGTGATTCAGCCCGTATTCAAATTCTCCGGTTTTGTAGAACAGCCGGAGGTCATTTCTGCCGGTAGTCCACAGCAGGATGCCGAGAAACTGGTCGCGGGTCATGAGGATTGCATTGGGCGGAATCTTCGCAACACTTTCTTTCAGAAAGGCTTCCGGCGCTTTCTGATTCATTACGATTTCAGGAAGTCCCGCCTGCCATGCCGGCATCAGGAAAAACATGGCGATGACAAGTGTCAGGTACTTGTCTTTCATCGTTTTCTCGCGGATTGCCCGCAGGAGGATTGTGAGAAAGAGAATGACGCACAGTACCGTGAAGCCGAGCAGAGGCATCTGCCCGGTTCCGTAGACCGGATGGAATGCAAAGTTCGTGATCAGGAATCCGATGAGTCCGACGGCAAGAATTCCGGCTGTGAACTTGACCGTGATGTTGAAATATTTCAATGCGTTTTCTTTCCCCTGGGCGCCCAGCATACAGAGCGCCGCGATGATCGCGACCGGCGGAAAAAGAGGCAGAATATAGGTCGCCAGCTTGCCTTTGGAAAGGGAAAGGAAAAGAAACGGCAGGATGATCCATGCCGCACAGTATTTCAGGAGAGAACTGTGCTTCCACGGCAGTTCCCTGCCGCCGAGGAACAGCGGCACGCAGAAAAGCGTGAACGGCATGGCTCCGCCGAGGATGACCGGAATGAAGTAGAAGAACGGTTCGGGATGCTGGGAGGAAACTTCACGGAAGAACCGCTGATAGTGCTCGACCACAACAAAATAGTGCCAGAAATCCGGCGCGGCTTCGGCGGTTGCGAGTCCCCACGGAACTATGACAAGCAGGGATGCCAGAAAGGGAACCCACGGTTTCGTCAGGAAACTGCGGTAATCGCGTTCCCAGAGCAGAAATGCCGCGATGCCGAGCCCGGGAAGCGCAAACGCAAGAAACCCTTTTATGAGGAAAGCGCAGCCGACTGCGAGTCCGCAGAGAAACAGCCAGAGAAACGAAATTCCGGGAGACTTCTTTTCACTCCATGCAAGATAGAAAAAGACGAATTCCGCCGTAACGCACGCAGTGAACACTCCGTCCAGAACCGCTGTTGTGCTGATGATGAAAAATTCTCCCGTGACCATGAGAGTCAGGACGGAGTAGAGGGGCAGCCCGTGAAAACGTCCGTCGGGTTCGTCGTCCCGGAACCGGCGTGCGATGAGCCATGTCAGGAGAAGCGTTACTGCGGCGGCAAGCGCGTAGGGGAGCCGGACCGTGAAGTTGCTCTCCCCGAGAATCTTCTGTGCCGCGATTTCCGGCCAGTAACCGCCGGATGGTTTTTCATAATAGGGCATATCGGCAAACTGCGGGATGAGCCATGTGTGATTCCGGATCATCTCACGCGGAATTTGTGCGTAACGCGCTTCGTCAGGGATCAGAAGCGGACGCAACCCCAGAGGAACGAGATAGAGCAGAATGAACAGCAGGCATACGACAGCGACAGCGGAAACGGGGCGCTGAACCATAGATGGACTCCTTTGGGTATAGTCAGGTTCTGGAAAATAAAGTTACAAGAATATAACGCAAAAGGATTGAAAAACAAGAAGCCGGCAGAAAATCTAACGGAAATCTGATAATCAATTTTACGGAACGGATCAGATGAATATTTTCTGAGCCGTTCCGCCGGAGTAAGTTACATCAGTTTCAGACCGGGAAGGTCCTGAATATCCACAATGCCGACAACCTTGCCGCCGGCGTCAAGCACGATGATATCGTCGATTTTGCGCGCTTCGACGACTTTCAACACTTCGATTGCCAGAGAATCCGCATAGATGGACGCAGGATTTTTTGTCATGACATCACCGACTTTTCTGGCGAGAATCTCCATGTCGTTTTCCGCTTTTCTGCGGAAATCGCCGTCCGTGAAGATACCAAGCAGATTTCCCGCATTGTCTACAACTGCCGCCGAACCGCCATGCGCCTTGGTCATGGCGAGAATCGTTTCCTTGATCGTCGCATCGGGCGATACCAGCGCAAGGTGGTCGCCGCTTCGCATGACGTCGGAGACGCGCATCGTGACTGCACGCCCGATGGCGCCCGCCGGATGCAGCCGTCCGTATTTCTCTTTCGTGAATTTGCGCAGGCGCAGCAGAGTCATTGCGAGAGCGTCGCCGAGAACAAGGGTCGCCGTGGAACTGGTGGTCGGCGCGAGGTTGAACGGGCAGGCTTCTTTGGTAATGGTCTGCGGAACTGTGAGGTCGGAAAGCTTTGCGAGGGAGGATTCCGGGTTGCCGGTGAATGCCGCGATGGTGACGCCGAGGCGTTTCGCGGGGATCAGCACGCGGACCAGTTCATCGCTTTCCCCGCTGTAACTGAGCGCCAGCAGCAGGTCCCGCTCCTGAAGCATTCCGAGGTCGCCGTGCATGGCTTCGACCGCATGGACGAAAATGGCGGGGGAACCGGTGCTGGCGAGTGTCGCGGCGATCTTTTTGCCGACATGCCCGCTTTTGCCGATGCCGCAGACCACGATCTTTCCTCCGTTGTCCAGGATTTTGATGCAGAGCCTGACCAGCTCCGCAAACTCCTTGCCGAGGTGCTCCTTGAGATAGAGAAGTCCGTCAATTTCGACCTGCACCGCTTCTGCGGCGGTCTTCAGAATAAGTTCCGTATCCACTTCAAATCCTTTCCTGATGATAAGTTTCCGGAGACAATATACAATGATTTTGAGATTTAAGCAAGAAAAACTGCGTCACTTTGTGGAAAGTAATTTGAAAAGCTGCCATGAGTGATGTAAAATTCAGTAGATCTGAACAGGCAACCCAAAAAGGATTTGGAAAGGAAAGAACATGGCTTCTGAAAAGTATCTGGCTATCGACATCGGCGCTTCCAGCGGGCGCGCGATCGTCGGCACCCTCGAAGACGGTAAAATCACGCTTGAGGAAATGCACCGTTTTGAAAACGGCCCCACGGAACGCGGCGGCTCCCTCTACTGGAACATTGAGTCGATCTTTGCCGAGCTCAAAGAGGGGGTCCGTAAATCTCTTGCAAAATATCCCGACATCAAAAGCATGGGCATTGACACATGGGGCGTGGATTATGTGATCGTCAAGCCGGACGGCTCTTTTGCCCGTGAACCTTACAACTACCGCGATTCCCGCACGGACAATGTGCCGGAGGAGGTTTTCAAGACCGTTCCGGAAGCAGAGCTTTACTCCCGCACCGGGATGCAACTGATGCAGATCAATACCCTGTTCCAGCTTGTCGCGCACCGCGGAAAGCATCCTGAGGATTTCGCCGACGGCAACATCATGCTGATGATCCCCGATGCGATTTCTTATCTGTTCAGCGGCGACCGCACCTGTGAATACACCGAGTCCAGCACCTCCCACATGCTGAACGCCGTTACGCGCGACTGGGATTTTGCCACGCTTGACAAACTCGGCTTCCGCCGTTCCTTCTTTCCGAAGATCATGGAACCTTCGACGATTGTCGGAAAGCTCAGGGCGGAACTTGCGAAAGAGCTCGGCGTCCCGCAGATCGACATCTGTAAAGTCGGCAGCCACGACACTGCTTCCGCTGTTGCGTCCGTTCCCGCTCCCGAGGATCGTAAATGGGTCTATATCAGTTGCGGCACCTGGGCGCTTTTCGGTGCGGAGCTGGATGCGCCTGTGCTGACGGAGGAAGCGCGGAAAGCCGGATTTACCAACGAGGGCGGACTCAATCATAAAATCCGTTTCCTGACGAATATCATCGGCATGTGGCTGGCGCAGGAACTCCGGGCGGATTGGGCGAAGCGCGACGGGGAAAAGAAACCGTGGTCCGTCATTGATAAAATGGCGGCGGGATGCGAGGGGCTCAAGTTCATCATCAACCCGAATGAACGCGAGTTTCTTTCTCCCGGCGACATGGCGGGGAAAATCCGCCGTTTCTGCGAACGCACCGGGCAGGGGACTCCGAACGATGCCGAAACGATCCGTTGCGTTTATGATTCTCTCGGTCTCTGCTTCCGCGCAAAATTGGAACAGTTGTCCGAGCTTTCCGGCTCCGTTTATGACTGCCTGAATATTGTCGGCGGCGGTTCGAATGCGGATGTCCTGATGCGGATTGCAACGGATATCTGCAATGTGAAAGTGATTGCCGGTCCGGTGGAAGCCACGGCGACGGGCAATATTCTTTCACAGGCGATGGCGGCAGGTTCCGTCAAAGATCTGGTGAGTGCGCGTGAGATTGTGAAGTCCTCCTTTACGCCGAAGATCTATTCCCCGCGTCCTGTGGACCGCACACCCTACGATGCCGCTTATGCAAAATTCAGGGAACTCACAAAAAAAGATTGAAGTTCTCCGGAAAATACGAAACCGGGAAAAGGCCTGTAACACTCTTTCCCGGTTTTTTTTGCAATGAGCCGCGTCATTTGCTGCGGGATAATCAGAATATTTTACAGCCATACGAAGCTATGGGAGGAAAAATCTTGAAATGAACTTGAAAGTCTTGAAAAGAAACGGATGCCGCATCATACTGTTTGCAGGACTTATGATATTTACCGGCTGTGGCGGCAATTCGTCGCAGGAAACGGGAAGAAATGCAGACTCTGCACCATCGGCAATCAACAGGAAGAATTTGAATCGTATGGAAATCATGCGTTATGACGGGCCGTTAAACAGGCATGGCTGGAAATTTCTGGAGTCAAAGGCAGGGGAAATGGTCTATGTGCCGTTTGAAGGGTACTATGAAAGCAAGGGCGGACGTGTTCAATCCCCGATTGTCAAATTAAATAAGAAAGCCGGTGAACCCGCTTATTATTCCGTGGAGTTCAAGGCAAAAGCAAAGGATCACTGTTACTGGTGGGTTGATCTTTTCGATGCTCAGGGAAAGCCTCTCCCGGACATCAACAGCGCCGTATACCCCACAGATGATGAAGTGGCTTATAAAGAGATGATTTACGTGCAGGGCAAGGCGGATGCCATGCAGCTTGCGTTCATTTCCAAAGAAGGTGTTTCAGTTCAGGACATTGTCGTGAAAAAAGTTTCCGCAAAGGAGGCGGCGGAATGGTGCGATGCTCTTTACAGGGATATGCCGAAACTCAAATTCACAGAACAGGCTCCGGCATTCCTGCCCCGGACTGCGGCGGCACTCAGAGACGGCACACCGTGGAGGATCGTAATGCTTGGCGACAGCATTATGAACGACAGTTTCAACTCTGTATTCCAATCTCTTGTGAAGCGCGATTTTCCGAACTCAAATTGTGATTTCGTAATTTCCGTCCGAGGTTCGACCGGATGCTGGTTTTATCAGAAACCGGAGAATTTCAAGGCTTATGTGGCGGATCTCAAACCGGATCTTCTTATCATCGGCGGCATCAGCAATCCGAAAGAAGGCGACTGGACCGGTGCAATCATAAAAGTAATCGAACAGGCACGCAGGATCGGATGCGAGGTACTCCTTCTGAGCCCGCCGCTCTCCCTTGACTGGCGCCCCGCATCTCCGCGAAATCCGGCACTGCCCGCAGACAATATTACCTGGAGTGAAAACACGAAAGACTGTCACGGGAAACAGTTGCTCCAGCAGGAGCCCTATCTGGATGTCGCCCGTAAAACGGGTGTCCCGTTCTGGAACCTGACTCCGCTCTGCGCCGATTATCTGGCATCATCCGGAAAACCGCTCGGCTGGTTCAACCGTGACACGATTCATAACAATGACCGGGGAAAACAGGTAATAGGGCGAATTCTGCAATCCTGCTTCCGTTTATTGAAACAGGAGCCGTAAGGCTAGGCCACAAGCCGCTCCGTCTGTTTCGTGACGTCAAAAGGATGCACCACCTGTCCCTTGCTGTCGATGCTTGCCGTTCCTGAAATGAAGCAGTGGGAACGGTCTCCCGGCACAAGACGTGTCCTTTGCTCGAAAGTGCCCCTGTACAATGCTGTTGGAGAAAGTATCTCTCCGGCATGTCGGGGCAACCCGGGTTTGCGGTTGAATTCTCTGATGAAGACCAGACTGCCATCGCTGCTGATATCACCACCGCCGGAAGTGAATTCAATTTTTCTGCTTTTCGGACCTTGAGAGAAGCAACGCGGAGAAATATATTTTGTCATAGGCAGACCTCAACGTTATATTGTTGTGTAAGTTACTGCCATATTCAGACCAGGGGAAAACTTTTGACTTACTGTTCAAGTTATAGGCTGAGCAATGATTTTCCATGATAAGGGACATTTGCAGTTATTTTGCCATGATGCTGATATTTGAGAGGGAGGATAATCTGCACAAATCCAGCGCTTTCACCAGATCGGCATGTTTCACATTATCTGCACAGAAAATAATCAGTTGGTTTTCTTTGTTATTCTTACCGATATGGTTGAGGTATGTCGGCAACTGTTCTCGGGAAATCGCCTGACCGTTGAAAAGATACGTTTCCGTGTTCTCATTAATCTCCAGAAATGCAAAATCGCTGATCGCGGAACTCTGTGCCGCAGATTTCCCGCGACGGGCAGGAGAAAAGTTCAGCCGAGTATCTTCTATGATCGGCTTCTGGGTCAGGATAAAATAAATCAAAAGAAGAAAAACAATATCAATCATTGCCGATATCGGCGTTGAATCCTGCGAGGACAACTCTCTTTTGCGTTTTCTTTTCAACATGATGATATCCTGTTTATTTCTTTAACTCGGCATGGAAAGAAACATCTGTAAAACCTTTGCCTGCCAGTATCTTAATAATCTTATCGGTTTCACGAAACGTAACTTCACGGTCTCCGCGTATGACGATGGAATGCCGGGTTCCCCATTTTTCCGCAACGGAACTCAATAGAGCCTGCAGTTGTTCCCGGCTGATGATATTTCCGTCGATCGTGATGTTTCCACTGCGCCGCAGATTGATCGTCAGATTTTCACTCTTCCTTAATTTCAAGGCGGTTCCGTGAGTTACCGAAGGCAGAACAATTTCCTGGTCCGCAACCTCTCTGTCGATATCAATGGTCACGACAAAAAAGATGATCAGAAGAAAGACGATATCAATCATGGAAGACACAGGCACCGCCGAATCCTCCGCATACTGTCTGCGTCCGCGCTCCATCAGACGCGCTCCTTGATATCTTCCAGGATATCATTGACAAGATTTTCCATTTTTGTCACAGCCGCAATCGCCTGGTTTTTGAAGATGTTATAGGCAACAATTGCAGGAATGGAGATGAACAGACCTGCCGCAGTTGTATAGAGGGCCTGCGAAATGGACATCGCCAGCAATTGTGCTTTTTCCACACCGGCGGCATTGCCCAGAGTGAAAAAGGCGTCCACCATACCGGTTACGGTCCCCAGCAGTCCCAGCATCGGCGCAATGGTTCCCCACAAATTCAAATATCCGAGCCGGTGCATGATTTTTTCCTCCTCCTCGCGGATCGAAGCAACAGCGGTCTCCTCCATCGCCGGATAGCCCTTTTCCAGTTTCAGGAGAGTCTGTTGAACCACATTGCCCAGGGCGGATGGCGTCTCCTTGCACAATTTCATGATTTCCGCGGAATCTCCGGCATACAAAGCTTCAAGAATCCCGCGGAATATCCCTGCAGGAGCAATCTTTTCACGACGGACCCTGATACAGCCGTCGATGATCCCCCATAAAGTAAACACGGAACACAAAAACAGCATCACCCAAATCAGAATGCCGAGAAAACCGCTGTCTATGACCACCTGAAAAAATGAACCGGAGATTTTCCGTTCCGCGCCGTCCGCGGCAAAACACACCATTACTGCGGACAGCAGGATTGGAGTAATGAGCTTTTTCATGAAATACCCTTTCGTTAATTCTTATTTTGAATATATCGTGCAATCCTGTTATAATCCGCCAGCAACGCATCATCTTTCATCTGTTCGGCATATCCTTTTGCCTGATTCAAGATTGCCGCATAAATTCCCGGCAGTTTCACAGGCTGATTCTCCAAATCGCGTTTCAAGGGAATCAGGAGCCCGTCCAATACGGTGAGCGCCTGTTTCATGTTTTTTTCAAATTCATAGGTTTTGGCAATCTCCTGTTTGGTTTTCAGGAATATTCCTGTCAGATTACCCCTGGCGGCAAATAATGCAATATCCGTAAGCTCATAGCGCGCCAGTGCATATTCTTTCATGTTCATATAGACCTGAGCTTTTGTCTGCTTGGCGGGCAGGTAAAGAATACTGCTGTTTTCCTCCAGTGCAGTATCACACAATGACAAGGCAGTAGGATAATTTTTCAATTTCATTGCGGCGACAGCAGTTTTCAGCCTCATATTTGCAAGAAGTTTTCTGTTTGCCGCCGTAGTGCGCACCGTCTCGAACAGGCGTCCGGCATTGAATGCGATATGCCATGCATCCTGAGCCCCCGGACCTTTTGCATCATAGAGATTTTCTATCAGAAACATCAGTTCCTTATCCGTAAAATGCGCATGATGTTTCAACGCAATCCTCAAAAACAGGGAGGCTTCACGGTATTGCCTCCGCTTCATCAGATCCACCCCAAGCCGGAACTGTATTTTCACAATGTCCCGGGAGTCATAATTCCTGAATTCACTCAATAACGCCGCCGCATTCTTATTTTCTCCAGCTTCCAGAAACAGTGCCGCTGCCTTTGCAAGATCGGCAAGTGAATTCCGGTTATTCTTCCGTCCGGCCAGTTCCAGCAACAGTTCTGCAGCCTTCTTTTTATGATTCAGCGCTTCTTCGATCTTCACACACAGCCGGATCTCATTGGCAGCGGTTGTCCTGCCCCGCAGTAATCCGGCGGCTTCGGCCAGGATTTCCTGATCCGGCGGCGTCCGTGAGATTGCACTATAATACAGGGCTTTCGCTAAGCGAAGCCTGTTTTCCGGGATGGTCTTTTCCGGAACCTGACGATAAAACTCAACCGCTTTCAAAAAATCCTTCCGCAGAAAATGCAGATCACCGATCCTTGAACATAAGTAAGCTCTTTTCTCTTTCTGATCCGTGCTGTCCAAAGCCTCCTCACACAGTTTCAGGATTTCCGCCGTTGCTTCCGAAACCACCGCCGGAGCCGTTTGCCCTGCGGCAAGCCTTTGATTCAAGAGATCGAATTTGACTTCAGCCAGATTCCATTTTACCTGGGGGACATTGGACTGTTTTGGGAAAAGCAGAAGATATTGCTCATACAACCTCACCGTATTTTCAGGAAGAGAGTCATGAAAGATATTGGCGCAAAGCAAAATTGATTCTTTAAACAGAGAACCGGAATATTTTTTCAATTCATCCAGATAAAAACGACATTTTTCCGTATTATTCTGCCTTGCCGATACCTCCGCCAAAGCTTTCAGGTAAACAGAGGGAGCCGCATTTCCGCTGGAAGTTTTCAACTCACGTTCAAGGACTTCCATTGCCTGCCGGTAATTTCCGCTTTTAATCATCAATAAGACATTTGACGGAATACGGGAACTCCCTTCCGCATTCTTGAACTGAAATCCGGCAAGACTTCTGAATGACTTCTTTGTCAATTGTTCCAATGCAAGCCGGCAGTTCTCATAACGGGACAATGCATCCTGTGCCATATCCGAACCGGAATATTCCGTCACAAGAAGATAATAGGCGTCCATTGCCTGTGCGGCAAGCATGATTTTTTCATTCCTATCCTGTTCCGCTTCCGCCAGATATTGAAAACTGCACCCGGAAAGAAAGAGCAATGCCGGAAGCGGTGAATTTTCTTTTCGCCCTTCTCTTGCGGCTTTTGCATCCAGTTCTTTCTGCAATTCAATGTCCTGATTTACAGAATGAATCACCATTCTGTAATCCCGCAGTAGAAAGTAACAGCGGGCAATGCCGAGATAAGATAAAGATCTGGCAATATTCCGTTCATACCAGCGAAATTCCTTCAGGCGCATAATCAGGGAATTCAACCGGGACCGCTCCTCTGCAGTCGGTATGTTACCGGCTGTTTTACAAGATATATTTTCAAGTTCAAGCAGTAATTTCAACAATTCTTGCTGCCTCTCCGTCCGGGAGAAAACACGAAGAAGCAGGGAATTCATCTTTTCAAGTTCATTGTCTTTTTTCTCGCGGATGTAATATTCACGGAGAACCTTGACAATTTTCTGCAAGTCGGCAGATGACAGATTCTTATGATTTTGCAGCCTCGCCTCATGCCGACGGATGTTTTCCGGAGAATCCGCATAAGAAAAG
>ERZ1034917.276-NODE-276-length-48465-cov-6.290023_pt1 | contig 48465 bp, 35 predicted proteins | sample MGYA00520605_ERZ1034917 | MGnify/ENA primary metagenome ERZ1034917 (study PRJEB33766, sample SAMN09781784) | gut metagenome | biome: gut microbiome | host: Homo sapiens | place: Madagascar | study: EMG produced TPA metagenomics assembly of the PRJNA485056 data set... | reverse complement strand
GTTGCCGCCGAGTATGCCCATAATGAAAAACGAGAGGTAGCCAGCCCCGACAATCGCGATGGGCGAGGAGGACGTGGCCGCAACGATGAGGCTTGCAACCCAAAGGATGGCGAAAACAAAAGCCGCGCCCCGTCGTTTTTTTCGAGAAAGCTTCAAGCTGTAGAGCGGAAAGCAAAGAAACCCTAAGGCGTTGAGCCCCATTATCGGAACGATTGTTGTAACGAAGTCGGGCTTAAGCGAAAAGGATGACATGCTTGAAAGGTAAAACGAATTGCTCTCAAGAAAGATGAAGTGGAAGAGCGTGAGCGACACCATCGCGATAGTGGTGTTTTTTGCAACGGTGTTCATTAAGATCCTTCTTCGATCCCCGATTGAACAATTTTCTCTGAACAACATTATACAAGTTGAAAACAAAGTGGGCGGTTGCGATGTCGTGAACAGCTCTTTCCAGGGGGCATTTTGGCCGAGACATCGTAATCGCCGTAAATCGGGATACTTCGTGTCCTAATCCTTTTTGCAAATGCGGACGTTTGATGCAATAAGCGGCAAGAACTCACAAAGGGGGTTTCGTATATACGAAACCCCCTTGCGTATCTACGAACGTTACCCCCTCGTCTGTTTCCCCTCAAAATGAAATGAAAGCAATGCGCACATCGATGCGCGCATACGAGGAGAGGAGAGATAAATGAAGACAGTAACAGGAAAGGTGCCGTTTCTGGCGCGAGACAGTATCGAGCACATGAAGACCCCGGGACGCGCGGGACGGAGGTTCCATCATGAAACGCACCAAGATTCGTAACATCTTGCTTTCGGCGCTTCTCGCGCTGACCGTTGGCATGCCGATGATTTCGTTTGCCGATGAGGGTACCTCTGCGGAATCGGGCGCATCAGGTGCGGGAGAAACGCCCTATGCCGCAGGCGATAAGGACCCGAGGGCCGATCCCAATACGGCGAGCACATGGAGGAATTGGGGTCTGGATTACTCAACCCAGAGTGTCGGCCGCATCTGGACTGACAAAACGGTGTCGACCGAGGGCATCGAACTGACGGGTGCTGGCGGAACGATAACGATCAAGAAAAGCCCCAAGGCCGATTTCCTCACGGCGTTCTCGGCGCTTTCGTCCACGTCGAACTTGAAGTCGACGGTAGCGCAGCCGCTCGATATCGTGCTGGTGCTCGACGCCTCGGGCTCGATGGACGATTCCATGGGCAAGGGCGACAACACGAAGAGGATCGATGCGCTTAAGGCTGCGGTTAACTCGTTTATCGATGAGATCGCGAAGCAGAACGAGGGCATAAGCGACTCCTCCCAGCAGCATCGGGTTTCGCTCGTGAAGTTTTCTGGGAAGAAAAGCAACCAGGTTGGTGACGATACCTATAGCGAGGACGGGTACAATTACAACTACAGCCAGGTGATGAAGAGCCTGACCTCGTGCGTCGGGCAATCGGCTAACGAGTTGAAGTCGACTGTCGATAAGATTGAACCTGCCGGCGCGACGAGGGCTGACTACGGATTGGAGCTTGCGGCAGAGCAGACGTCGGGTCGCAAGGATGCCAAGAAGATTGTGGTGTTCTTCACCGACGGCTCGCCGACGAGCCATAGCGATTTTAACAGCAGCGTGGCAAGCAGGGCTGTCTCTGCCGCTAAGTCGATGAAGGACGCGGAAGCGACCATCTACTCCGTCGGCATCTTCAGCGGCGCGAACCCTTCGGCCGACCTCACGAACAGCGGCACCAGCGACGAAAACAAGTTTATGCACGCCGTGTCGAGCAACTACCCTACGGCTAGCTATACCGACCAGGGTTACTTTATCTCCAATTGGGTTTGGAACTTCGGCCCTCGCGCGACCGATTCCGACTTCTATAAAGCAGCTTCGAATGCTGCCGACTTGAAGACCCTCTTCGACGAGATTTCCCAGGAGATCACAAGCTCGACGGGCCTTCCCACCGAAGTGCAGCAGGGCTATGACCCCTCAACTTCGGGATACATCACCTTCACCGACCAGCTCGGCGACTACATGAAGGTCGATTCGTTCACGACAATCGTGTTTGCGAAGCAGCTGTTCCAAAAACCGGTGAAATCGACGAGCGAAAACGTCGACACGTACACCTTCTCAGGCGAAGCGGGCAACGTGCTCTATCCTTCGGGCAACCTGAATTCGATCGTCATCACGGTGACCAAGGCAGACGATTTGGCAACAGGTGATTTGGTTGAAGTGAAGATTCCGGCAGCGCTTATCCCGCTGCGCCACTTCCAGATCGACGAGTCAGCTGGTACGGGTTCCGTCGACATGACGTTCCCTATCCGCGTGTTCTTTGAGTCAAGCGTGAAGGAAGGCGTGGAGAGCGCGTTGGCCAACCCCGATGAGGCTCTTGCTGCCTACGTCGAAGCAAACACGATCGGCGACGACGTGGCATTCTATGCGAACAAGTGGAATGGTGGGGAAGACGGTGACGTTACGGCGACGTTTACCCCTGCGAAGTCCAACAGCTACTACTACATGACCGAGGAAACGCCGATTTATACGGATGAGGCGTGCAAGGTGCCCGCCAAGGGTCCATTGAGCGCAGACAGCACGTATTACTACAAGCGCAGCTGGTGCAAGATCGACGGCGGGAACGCGACGCCGCAGTCGGGCCCCATCCAGTTCTCGGGCAATATTCCCGAGTCGTGGCTTGGCTATATCGGTACCGATGCTTCCGGCAACGCGGTATTCAAGCCGGGTACTCCGCGCTTCACCTACATCAACGAGCTGCGCACGCCCAAGGCTAGCAACCCGACGACGACGGCGAAGACGGTGCTCAAGCCCCTGTGGTCGGGGAACAACATTGACTGCCATCTGGGCAACAACGGAAAACTCGTCATCGAAAAACCGGGCACGCTGACTATCTCCAAGTCGCTGGTCGTTCCTGAGGGCTACAATGGTGCCGATTTTGCCAACGACACGTTCCCCTTTACCATCGACATTGACAAGGCGGAGGGGCAGGAATTCCCCGCCGAAGTCCGCGATGTGAATAATGAGCTCGTGGGCAATGCGTTCACCATCGCGTTTGACAACAGCGGTCAGGCGACGCACTCGCTCAAGGACGGCGAGACGCTCTATATCCGCGGTTTGAGTGCGGGATGGGAATATCAGGTCAGCGAGCGGCCTACGACTGGTTTCGATCAGGTAGCTCCTGCGGAGAACGCCGCCTCGACGGGGACGATTGCTGCTGGCGCGCAGGCGAAGGCCGAGTTCACCAACGCCTATCGTCCGAGCGGTACGATCGATGGTAGCAATTCGCTTAACGTGCACAAGGTGCTGAAGGGCCGAAATTGGACCGACAGCGACACCTTCCGCTTCGTTTTGAGCCCGATGAGCCCGACCGGCAACGCTCCGATGCCGCTTGACAAGAACGGCAAGCCTGCGAATTCGATCGTCCTTACCAAGCAGGATTTGACTGACGGCGGTTACGCGGCTGTCGCGTTCGGCAACATCACGTACACGAAGCCCGGTACGTACTATTATGAGATCAGAGAGGATCAGGCCCTGGGCGCCGGAGCTGGCATGTCCTTGTCGCAGGCGCACTATAGCGTGGTTGTCACGGTGACTGATCAGTTTGCGGGCCAGGGCGACGATGCCGTCCACAAGGGCGTACTGAATGTATCGAGCGTCATGGTGCAAATCACCGACGACGACGGCGCGAGCGTCCAGACTGGTAACCGCGTCGACGCCGCAACGTTCACCAACGAATTCGCCGCGCAGGAAGCGAAATGGACCCCTGCGGTGAAGAAGGTATACACCGACAATTCGGGTGCGAACCCCCTTGCAAGCGGCATGTTCAACTTCCGCATTGACCCGGTTGAGGGCTCTCCGATGCCCGTGAACCCGATCGGCGCAGTTAACGCCGATGGCAGCGTGACGTTCGAGGACATCGTCTTCACGAGCGACATGATCGGCAAGCAGTTCCAGTATCGCATCACCGAGGTAGTGCGGGATGGTACTGGCAACTGGGTCGACGTTGCCAATGCTGATAAACATCTGCTGCAGCCGGGGATGACCTACGATAAGTCTACGTGGATCGTCACGGTAAACATTGCAAGCGAGATAGTCGACAATACGCAGGTTGTGGTTTGCACGGCGGGCTATCAGCTCGCCGACGCGGCGCAAGGCTCTTCGGCCGAGACGTCCGCAACCTTCCACAATTCCTATACGCCAGCGGCTGTAATCGTTCCCGCCGAGGACTTCGCGGCGGGAACCAAGACCCTCACTGGGCGCGACATGCTTCAAGACGAGACCTTCGGATTCGTGTTGCTTCCCGCCGATGACGCGACGCAGTCTGCCATTGACAATGGCGTGGTCAAGCTGACGAGCGCCGACGCTGTTGCGCAGGGAGGAAAGAACGGCCGGGCGGTTGGCTTCTCCTTCGGCAATGCGACGTTCACCAAGCCGGGTACGTACACCTTCATGGTGCGCGAGAACTTGTGGAACGGTCAGAGCATTCCCGCTGATGATGAGCAGGGCATGAAGTTCGATCGCCGTACCGCCACAATCGTGGTGACGGTGACCGACAACGACGGCGAGCTTGCGGCAACGCGGACGGTCGAGAACCCGCTCGACTTCGTCAACCGTTATACGGCTGAGGGCGATTATACCGGGCTCGTCCTGAGTAAGACGCTCAACGGCCGCAATATGGACCAGGGTGAATTCACCTTCCGCATCGCTGGCACCAATGACGCTGCTAAGGCGTTGCTTGGCGGCGACGGTACGCGCACGTTCGTGAATTCCGAGCCCCGTGCTGCGGGCGTCGCTTACGAGGCGACCCTGCTTACTGATCTACACTTTACGCAGGACGACGTGGGTAAGACGTTCACCTTCGATGTGTTCGAGAACGTGCCTTCCGTTGTGGCACCTGGCATGACGTACGACATGACTAGGCCCAGCGTTGAGATCAGCGTTGATTCCGATAACGCGGGCGCGCTCGTGATAACGACCACGGTCGATGGCGCGGCTGGCAACAAGGTTTCTTTCATGAATACTTACGAAGCCGCCTCTGCAGTGTTTGATACTCAAGCGGGATTCGGGCTGTACAAGGTGCTCGAGGGGCGCGATTGGCAAGCAAACGATGCATTCAGCTTCCTGCTTGAGCCGCTGACTATGGGTGCCCCGCTACCGGGCGATACCATCGTGACGGTCGGCGCCGGCAGGGTTGACCCCGCTACGGGCCATGCCCCGATTTCGTTCGGGAACATCACGTATAATCAGGCTGGCGTTTATAAGTACCGCGTGACCGAGGCGAACGCCGGGCACATCATCGGTGGCGTGCGGTACTCAAGCAACGCAGCTGAGTTTGCGGTGACGGTGACCGATCTTGATGAAAACGGCGTCCATACGGGCAAACTTGTGGCGACTGCTCAGCTCACCACTACGCCCAACACGCGCGAGTTCACTAACGTTGCCGGCTTCGAGTACGACGACAATCAGATTCCCGCGAACGCATTCAAGCGTTTCGCGAACAATTCCGCGGTCGAAATGCCGGATATGACGGGGCTGTTCACCTTCGAGCTGACCGCTGCTGAGGAGAATGCTCCGATGCCTGCGGCAACGACGGCACACAACGCTGCCGACGGATCGGTCGATTTCGGTGTGATCAACTTCGATGCAAGCCTGTTTGACAACGGTCCTATCGTGATCAACAGCGCAGCCGCCGCCGATGCTAAGCCTGTTGCGAGCGAATCGAACGCAGCTGTCAAGGCAGTAGCGAGTGATGTCCCTGTAGCAGACGCTGCGACCGCACCTGCGGCTGGCGCGTTGACGTCTGATTCGGGCGATACTGCAAAGGGCGAGGGAAGCGCACCTGCTGACACGAAGGCCGCTCCTGCCGCTGATGCTGCGGCGGTTCCTGCGGCAAACGTTGCGGCAGCGCCTGCGGGCGATGCTCCGACGATCGACAATCCGCCTGTTGATGTCAACACGCTCGTGTTCCACTACACCGTCACTGAGAAGGCGGGCGGACATGCTGACGTGGCAAACGATACGAACCCAGCTTTCACTTTCAAGGTTACGGTGACCAGGGACAACACCGGAAACGTCACGGCAAATGTGACTAACGTGCAAGATTACGTGAAGGGCACGCCGCTGCGCACCTTCACCAACACCTATACGTACACGCCGCCGGTCATCCCCGATCCCGATCCTATTTTCGCTGCTCCTGTGGCGAAGAAGATCCTCGAGGGTCGCGCAATGGTTGCTGGCGAGTTCTCCTTCGAGTTGCTTGAGAACGGCAAGGTCGTCTCCACGGGCACTAATGACGCGGACGGAAACGTGATGTTCTCGGATATCGAGTTCACCGAGGCGGGCACGCACATCTACACGATGCGTGAGATCGGTGCGGGCACCACGGCTGCCGGCGTCACCTATGACGCGACGACGTATCAGGTTACGGCCACTGTTGTGGAGATCGACAACGAGCTGAGGGTTGACTTTGCTCTCGATGGCGCCGATGCGGCTGTGTTCAAGAACGCGTACGCGGCCAAGGGCACGACGGTGATTATCGGCGCGACGAAGACCCTCGATGGTCGTTCGCTTGCGGCGGGTGAGTTCACCTTCAAGTTGACGGGTGCTGACGGTCGCACGTACGAGGCGAAGAACGCCGCTGACGGCCGCATCGAGTTCACCGCGATCGACTTCGACAAGGTCGGAACGTACGACTTCACGCTGGCTGAGGTGAACGACGGGCAAGCTGACATCACCTACGACGACCGCTCGTACAAGGTGACCGTTGTCGTGACCGACGATGGCAAGGGCAACCTGGTTGCGAATGTGACTTGGCCGGACGGAACGCCTCCGACGTTCAAGAACATTTACACGAAGCCTGCTCCTGCAGTGACCCCAGGCACGTCCGGCGAGCCTCCTGCGTTCTTTGCGAAGACAGGCGATAAGACGATGCCCATTGTATGTGCTGCAATCCTGATGGTTCTTGTCGCAGGTGCAGTTGGTGCGGTAGCGTTCGGCGCGCTCCGCAAAAGCGAGAAGGGGAATAAGAGGCGGTAGCTGATCGATTATGAGCCCCTCTGCGGCCGCAGTACTCCGGCATCGCGATTCAACCACGCGATGTAGGGCCTCTCGATTGAGGCCCGTGCGGCCGCGGGGTGCCTTTGGGCCCCGACTATAAGGCAGCGCGCAGGTTTCTCCTTTCCTCGTAACGTGCGCGAAAGCTTTTGGTCGGGGCCTTGTCGTGCCTTAGTCGAACCGGACACGCGCTGTTCAGTGGGGATTCCTGCAAAGACAGATAAGGCCAAGGGCGAGATAAACCGCCTTTGGCCTTTCATTGTTTATCGACGATGTTCTACTCATATAAAAAGACGAACCCTTAAAAAAGGGTTCGTCTAATTCATCTATGGTGGAGCCTAGGGGGATCGAACCCCTGACCTCATGGCTGCCAGCCATGCGCTCTCCCAGCTGAGCTAAGGCCCCGAAAACGTGCAAGGGATACTTTATCAGAACGCGACTATCGGTCAATAGCTTTTTTCGGGTTGTGGAGAGTCGTTCACAACTCGGTTCAAATTGGCTTACCTTAAATCGTTCGTTCATTTTGAAAGAGTAAGATACAAATATAGATAGTTCAAAAACGAACAAAAGGAAACGGCGATGCAAGAAGAATCGACGGCAGTTCAGGAGTTCAATCGGGTCGAGGGGCGCATCCAAGCTGAAGCTCTCGACCAGGCCGAGGATCCCGTCCGAGGCGAAGCTCACGCCCAAATTGAAGATTGCGCCCAAGACATGGATCATGCCCACGCAAGCCTTGTGTACGAACAGGTGACGCGTTGCTCTGCTGCATACGATCTTCTGTGCAAACCGCTTTGCAACGAGCTAGGCATTCCGCGTAGCGCCTTTGACATTCTGCTGTTCCTTGCGAACAACCCGCAGTGCAAGGCCGCTCGCGATATCGTTCAAAAGCGTCGCGTAAAACCGAACTTGGTTTCGGTGAACGTCGATCGGCTGGTGAACATGGGGTATCTCGAGCGAAAGGCCGTCCCTGGGGATCGTCGCAAGATCGAGTTGGTGTGCACGCCTGAGGCCGATGAGGCTATCGAACGGGGAAGAGCTTTCCAGCACGATTTTCAAACGCGCATATTGGAGGGCGTCGACGAATCGGATCTTGAGGTTTTTCGCCGCGTCATCGATACGGTGGACGGCAACTTGTCGAACATCCTGTCGTCGGGTTCTTCGGCTAACGCGCATTCAAAGGGCCGCGCATCGGCTGTTTCGGAGGGGGATGACGTTCAATGACTGCGTTCACTATCGTTGTTTGTGTCCTTGCAGGAATCGCCGCAGGATTGGGCAATGGTTTTATCGGTGCAAGTGCGTCGGCTATTTTGGCGCCTATTCTCATCGCTGTTCTTGATTTCGATCCGTATGCCGCCATTGCGATCTCGCTTTCGTGTGACACGCTGGCAAGCATTACGTCTTCGGTGGTTTACGCCAAGAACAAGCACCTCGATGTGAAACATGGCGTCGTCCTCATTCTTCCCGCAATCGTGTTCGCGGTTATCGGAAGTTATGCGGCAAGTTTTGCCCCGTCCGCGGCGCTTGGCTCGATGACGATGATATTCATGTTGGTGCTGGGTCTTGTGTTCATTCGGAAGTCGCGTGGCGACATGAAAGAGTCCACTGCTGGCGGCAAAAATGCCCCTAAGCCTACGGCGAAGGCTCTGGTGCTGTCGGCTCTTTGCGGCGCAGGCATCGGTTTCGCATGCGGCTTCATGGGTGCGGGCGGCGGCATGATGATCTTCATGCCTTTGGTGTTCCTGTTGGGGTATCAGGTGCTTACCGGTGTGGGTACGGGCGTTCTGATCATGGCCATCATGGCTGGCATTGGCGCTGTGTCGCACTTCGCAATCGGAGGCGTTCCCGACATTGCGGTGCTGCTGGTGTGCGTTGCCGTGGCAACGATCGTGTCGCCCTTGGCTGCTATGATCGCCAACCGCGTGAAGGCTCGCACGTTGTATCTGGTTACCGGGTCCGTACTGGTTGTTTTAGGCGCAGCCGTCCTGATCATTTACTACTTTGTCTAGGAGCGGCGTCGGCTTTGTGGCGGCTGATCGCCATGGTTTAGACGTCTTGCCCGATTAACCGCTGCTGCGCGGTTGAATTTTGGGCAGCCCCCGTCGCTAGTAATTGAATCCTTCTCCAATGAAGAACTTGCGGGCGATTTCGACGAACCTCATTTCGTCAGAGGAGAGCGTTCGATCTTTCTTCCAAGAGAGGCCGATCGAGGTTTTGGGGAGATTCTTGTCGCTGAGCGGAATGAATTTCAGACCGTTGCACTTTGGTGAATTGGCGATTGCTTTACGGCAAAGCGTTATGCCCATGCCGAGTTTTACGTACTCAAGCGAAGACTTTGCGTCCCAGGTTTCTATGGCAATGCGGGGCGCTATGCCCGTTAAGGAGAACGCCGAATCGGCAACTTCACGCGTACCGTAGCCGCGCATGGCAAGAACGAATCGCTCGTCTTTTAAATCGGACATCGAGACACTATCCAATCTGCTGGTCCAGTGTCCCTCGTAAACGCAAAGCGTCAATTCGTCTTCGGCGAGAACCTCCGTGTGAAATTCCGAATCTCTTGCAGCGGGAACGGTAATGGCGAAGGAGAAGACACCGTTTTTCAAAGAGCGTACGATTCCCTCAAGGGGCGCGGCGCACATATAAATTTCGTCGCTGTCGAGCGATTTGGTTATCTCAGACAAGAAATGTTCCGTTCGCCCCTCAATGTTTGATGCAAACGAGATTTGGGATCGCATGCCAGCATACGTTTTCTTCACGCGATCGATAGCCTTGAAGCAAAGGCCGATGATGGAAGACGAGTCTTCGTAGAATATCTTTCCGCAAGGGGTGAGTTCGAGCTTATGGCCTTTGCGTTCGAATAACTCCACGCCAAGCTCGTGCTCGAGCGATGAAATGACCCTGCTTACCTGAGACTGCGAGATGAACAGCTCTTCTGCTGCTTTCGAAATGCTGTTTGCTTTAACCACGCGTTGAAAGAAGACAAGGTCTTTTATTTCCATCAAGCACACCTCTTGTTAAACGACGTTGCATTTTACGAATGTTTACTTGCATATTATAAAAACACACTCTCTTCATGAGTAGCTAAGATTTTATTCATTCAAGGACTTCGCCAACCCGTCGAAAGTTGAGCTCCGATAGTTGGGGCAAAGTGATTCGACGGGTTGGTTGAAGTCCGAATAACACCTTAGTTTGGGGGAGAAGGGTTGTTTATCATGCAAAAGAACATCACTAGGCGCGGTTTCATCGGTCTTGCGGCGGCTTCCGGCGCAGCTGCGGTTCTCACGGGTTGCGCAAGCGGCTCGGGTAGTGCTGGCTCCGCAAGTGCTGCAGCTTCCGGTTCGGCTTCGAAGGCGAAGCTTGCCGAGGTCGAAGAAAGCGTCATGCCCATCGACTATAAGAATTACTACTTCGATTTCACCGATCAGATCGCCCAGGAAAGGGCTGCCGCTAAAATGGTTCCCGATCCCGCCGACATCGAGATCACCGCAAGCGACGCCAACGGTGCGTCGGGCGTTGTCTTGGTTCCTGAGTTCGGCGCCGAAGGTTCCGGCAAGTACTACTTCAATGCGCTGGTTGTTGGCAGCAAGGTGACCTTCACTGCCAAGGATGGCGCCAAGATCAAGGAGGCCAAGAGCACCGCGGCCGATTCCGACATCGCTGTTGCTTCTGACGGCAAGACCGCTACCTTCACGCCTCAGCCTATCAAGATCCAACCGCAGGGTTTGCTGTCCGGCGAGACCATCACTGTCGTTATGGAAAGCGGCGCCGAATACACTATCCCGACCGCTTCCGAGGCTCTGCCCGTTATGGAGGTTACGGGCAAGGGTGTGGCCGACGGCGATGCCGGCAGGTACACGTTCTCCGTCAACTGCGAGCTTGTCAGCGTTAACTCCAAGCGTGAGGTTGTTTACTACCGCGACGTTCGCTGCATCGCGAACTCGCTGGTCAACAACTTCCAGCCCGAGACCGTTAACGGCGAGCAGTACTACTCGTTCTATATCAACCTGAACCAGAAGATCGCTTCCGGCGGCATGGGTGCAGGTGCCTGGTGCATCATGGACGAGAACTACAAAGACATTGACTTCGTCGACATGCTGCCGAACGACGACCCCAACCATACGCACGGCGAGGGCTATGTCGACTTCCACGAGGTCCGCGTCCTTGGTCCGAAGCATTACCTCACGCTTTCCTACACGCCGATCACCGTTGACAACCTTCCTGCATCCGTCAAGGGCGTTGACGGCACATCTCAGGCCAGCGTGTTCGCGGGCATTTTCCAGGAGATCGAGGACGGCAAGGTTGTTTCCGAGATCAACACCACCGACTATCAGGGCCTGTACGAATCGTCGGTTGAGGGCATTAAGTTCGATGAGCTGGTTGGTGTTCTGGGTGAGCAGAAGACCTGGAACGACTACGTGCATCCCAACAGCCTTGACTACATCCTGAACGACGCCGGCAACGTCCAGAAGCTGCTGGTTTCCATGCGCGATCAGTCCGCTGTCTTCCAGTTCGACATGCCCAGCGGCAAGATCGAGTGGATCTTGGGCGGCAAGGCCTCCACGCTTTCCGGCTTCGACGACTACTCCGAGACCCGCAAGGACGACAAGGGCGTCGAGTTCAACGCCATCATGTTCGGCCAGCATTATGCTCGTTACCACGCGGTCAAGAAGGACGGCACGCTCGACGTCAGCGTCTTCGACAACTGGACCGGCAAGGCTCCGTACTTCTACGAGAACAAAGAACTTCCGACTAAATCCCGCGTCCTTAAGCTGGACATCGATCCGTCCAAGGGCACCGCGAAGGTCAACAATTGCGTGAACGGCCGCGACCTCGACCTGCTCACTGGTAAGGACCACATGGCCGACCACTGCGGTTCCGTCGACTACCTGACCGACACCTCCACGATGATCGGTTGGGGCCTGCATATGCCCGTCGATATGGGTTTGCCCGCTGCCAAGCAATATGGCCTTACCCAAGGTGAGCATTGCATCTTCACCGACTGGGATGACAAGAACAAGGCCGTCAACATGGAGCTCAACCTTACGGCCAGCCCGCTTACCCTTAAGCGCGTCGAGGCTCAGGGCGATATGAACAACTGCGGTTCTTATCGTTCCTACAAGGTTATGGGCTAAACGTCAGACAACGCTTCAGCCTTCCCTTTCCGCTTGGATGGCCGCCTTCGGGCGGCCATCCGCGTTCGGGGTGTATTCCCCAACAAGAAGGTTGCTGTCGGGTTCTCGCTTCGCAACGTTGATTTAGCGCTATCATGGGGGCATAGGGTGCGTTGTCGGCACGTTCATCGCTATCCCGCTCCGCACTCCTTGCTGCCGCAAGCACGGCAGCACTGCGAATAGGAGGCTCATCATGTTGTTCAAGAATGTCATGGTTCCTTACGACGGCTCCGACCACGCGATCCGCGCGCTTGATACCGCCGCTAAGCTGATCGCCGACGATCCCAACGCCAAGATCCACGTTGTCAACGTCATTGCGACATCCGACTTCACCCCGAAATACGGGAACAGCAACCCCTTCTGGCATCCCTACGACAGCATGGATGAGGCTTCGTATGCCAGACTCATCACCGAGGCGAAGGACAGCGCCATCGCTGATCTGAAGGCCGATCTGCACGATGCTCTGGCCGAATTGGGCGACAAGGCTTCGGTCGACGTCATCACCAGTGCTGGAACGGGTGCAGGCGTGGTTGATTACGCCGCCGACCATAAGTGCGACCTTATCGTCATGGGCAGCCGTGGTTTGGGCGGCATCCGCGGTCTTCTGGGCAGCGTGAGTTTTTCGGTTTTGGGCGAGTCTGAAGTGCCTGTTCTGGTTGTTAAATAAAAGAAGCAACCAGTTATCGGCTATTTGCCCACCAACAGGAGCGTTGTGGTATTATTCCAGTGCTTTAGCTCGTTTCGAGCGATAAAACGATACAAGGAAGTGATTTGAATGGCATTGCCTCAGATGACCGATGAGCAAAGGGCCGAGGCCCTGAAGAAGGCCGCAGCAACCCGCGCAAAGCGTGCCGAGTATAAAGAGAACATCAAGGCCGGCAAGCTTTCCGCTAAGAAGGCTTTCGAGGAGATCGACGACCCTGCTTTGGGCAAGATGCGCGTGAAGCAGTTCATCGCCGCATTCCCCGGTTTCGGTAAGGTTTCCACCGAGAAGCTCATGGCCGAGATCGGCATCGACGAGTCTCGTCGCCTTACCGGCCTTGGCGATCGTCAGAAGGAAGCCCTCATCGAGGTTCTCGACAAGTAGCCATTCCCTTATAGCCTTGAAACGCGCCCCATCTAGGGGCGCGTTTTTTGCTGATTTAGCGACACCATATGGCATGAGTGTGGTCTTGGGCCGAAATGAAAGGGGATGTTGGAGATGTCGGTTCGCCAAACGGGCTCTGGGGTGAAAAACGACAAGAATAAGCTTGAAAGCATGTGGAGCACGTCGTTCGTTGCCCTGCTTTGCGTGAACTTCTTCCAGTCGATGGGCACGCAGTTCGCCACGACCATAATTCCTCTGTCTGCCCGCGGAATGGGCGCCGACGCAACCACGGTTGGCGTGGTCGTTTGCGCGTTCGCGATCACGGCTTTGGCCATCCGCCCGTTTTCCGGCCCAGCATTCGATAGCTTCTCGAAGAAGCGCTTGTATTTCATGGCATATGCCCTGAATGCGGTTTCTATGTTCCTGTACGCGTTCGCCTCGTCGCCTGCCACCTTGTTCGCCGTTCGCCTGCTACATGGCATCGGAATCGGCTGCGCCGCTCCGTTGGGTATGGCCCTTGTCAGCAAGGTGGTTCCGTATTCGCGGCTTTCAAGCGGCGTGAGCATGTACATGCTTGCGTTCTCTATCGCTCAGTCGGTTGGTCCTGCGTTTGCGGTTTGGATGGCCGGGGCATGCGGCTACTTCCCCACGTACATATCGGCGGGTGTTTTGCTGAGCGTGGCGTGCTGCATCATTCCGTTCGTGAAGGTGAAGCCCGAGGATAATAGGCCTCCGTACAAAATTCAGCCCGATCGTATTTTCGCGAAGCAGGCGTTCATCCCTGCTGGTATTTTATGCCTGATCAGCTGCGCGTTTTCGTGCACGGCATCGTTTTTGGTTATTTACGGAACGCTGCTTGGGGTGGACCACATCGCTTTGTATTTCACGGTATACGCCCTGTGCATGTTGGTCACGCGTCCGTTTTTCGGAAGGATGTCCGACGTTCATGGCACCAAGGCCATTCTGATTTTTGCTTTCATCGCGTTCGGTGCCTCGTACGTCATAATCTCGCAGGCAACAACGCTTCCGATGTTCTTGCTGGCGGCAGTTGTGGGTTCGTGCGGTTTCGGTGTGTGCAACCCGCTGGTTCAGGCTTTGGCGTTGCGGATGGTGCCGCCCGATCACACCGGGGCAGGCACCAACACCACGTACACCGGTCTCGATGTTGGCAACTTGCTGGGCCCGGCGCTTGCGGGTGTGCTCATCGACGTGTTTCTTCCCATTGCCGGAGCCGAGAGCACGGCGTACTCGTGGATGTGGCTGTGCATGCTCGTTCCCATTGTTCTTGCTGTGGTCTTGTTCTTAAGCCAGTACAAGCGCATGGCCGCCAACGTGAAGAAAGCGGCAGAAGCGGCTGCATAGGGTGCCGCTTGATCCAAGGTGGCCTATATGACAATCGCCCTTCCGAACTGCTTCGGAAGGGCGATTTCAGTTGATGCGCGTTGTCGCGAAGGAGGTTTACGCCTGCGTGGCGTTTTCCTTGGCGGGAAGGGCGACGATCTGGTCGATGACGGGATCAAGCGCGCCTTCGACGTCGTACTCCTCAACCTTGCCGGCGTCGACCAGCTTGGCGAAGCTGGGGTCAAGGGGCAGGGTGGCGCAGGCGGGAATACCGTAGTGCTCGGCGATTTCGGCGCCCTGGGGCTCGCCGAAGATGAAATGCTTCTTGCTGCACTCGTCGCATTTGAAGTAGGCCATGTTCTCGACCAAACCAAGCACGGGGATATTCATCTCGTGCGCCAGGTTGACTGCCTTGCCAACGATCATGGAGACCAGCTGCTGCGGGGCGGAAACCGTGACGATGCCGTCAAGGTTCATGCTTTGCATGACGGTCAGGAACACGTCGGAGGTTCCCGGAGGCATGTCAACCAGCAGGTAGTCGATCTCTTCCCAGTTGGTGTCGCCGAAGAACTGCTTCAGAAGGCCGGTGACAACCGGGCCGCGCCAGGCGACAGGTGCGTCTTCCTGATCGAGCATGAGGTTGGTGGAAACGGCCTTGATGCCGCTTTCGGTTTCGAAGGGCAGGATGCCGTCTTTGTCGCCCATCAAGCGGCCCTTAAGGCCGAATGCCTTGGGGATGGACGGGCCGGTGATATCAGCGTCAAGGACGCCCACCTTGTAGCCGCGCTTGGTCAGCTCGGAGGCAAGCAGGCAGGTGACCAGCGACTTGCCAACGCCGCCCTTGCCGGAAACGACGCCGATGACGTGCTTCACGTTGGCGCGTGCCGTGGAGGTGCGCTGCTTCTCGGTGCGCGATCCGCAGCTCGAGCTGCCGCAGCTGCCGCAGCTGCCGTTGCATGAATCGGGGTTCTGTTCTTCTGCCATGTGTGACCTCTCTCGTTTTTGGGCGCTCCCCTTTAACGTGCGCCCGTCCGTCAGTGCCTTGTTTATTCGCCGGCCTTTGCCGATTCGGCGTTGTCATCGCCTTCGACGTAAATACCTTCCTGTTTGAACACGGTTGCGAACGTGCGGAAGAAGACCTTTGCGTCCAAAGCGAACGAAATGTGCTTCACGTAGTATACGTCCAGAGTCAGGCGGTCGTGCCACGGGAGCGAATTGCGTCCCATGACCGCGGCGTAACCGGTGATGCCTGGCTTCACGGTGAGTTTGAGCCCCTCTTCGCCGGTGTAAAGCTCGGTTTCGCGGCGCAGATCGGGGCGAGGGCCGACGACGCTCATGTCGCCTTTCAGGACGTTTAGGAACTGAGGCAGCTCGTCAAGGCTGGTTTTGCGTAGAAGAGCCCCAACTTTGGTCATGCGCGGGTCGTCGGCGCCGTTGTAGGTGGAGCCGTCCTCCATGACCAGGTCAGGCGCGTTCACGCGCATGCTGCGCAGTTTGTACATGATGAAATCGCGGCCGTCTTTGCCTACGCGCGGCGCGTTGTAGAAGACGGGGCCTCCGTCTTCAAGCTTGATGGCGATTCCGAAAATCAATATGACAAGGCAAACGGGGACAAGTGCAATGACCCCGATGACGATGTCGAGCAGGCGTTTGAATACGTGTTGGTACATAAAGCGAATTCTATCCGATTTCGTGCAGCGTTAGCGAATGCCTTCGGTCTCGAGCGCATGGTAAACCGAGGCGAAGGTCTCGGAAACGTAGTCGACGTCCTCATCGCTGAGCAGGGTGTGCAGCGGAAGCGTGACTTCGTTTTGATATTGCGCGAAGGCGTTCGGGAAGTCGTTGATGTTAAATCCCATGTTCCTGTACGCGGTCATCATGGGAAGGGGCTTGTAGTGGACATTGGTTGCGACACCAGCTTCGCCCATGCGCGTGATCAGGGTGTTCCTGAATTCGACGCCTTTGCCTTCAAGCCTGACGATCATCAGATGGGTGCTGGATGCCCACCCGCCATGTTCGTCGTCGCCGAAGTGCTGAAGGATGTCGAGCGGCATGGAATCCACGGCGGCAAGGTTATCGCAGTAGCGCTCGAAGATGGCGCGACGGCGCGCGAGCAGGGCGGGGTAGCGCTTCAGCTGCGCTAGTCCGACGCCAGCGGCCATGTCGGTCATGTTGCATTTCCAGCCCGGGAAAACGATGTCGTATTCCCAAGCGCCGGCTTTCGTCTTGGCAAGGGCGTCCTTGTTCTGGCCGTGAAGCGACAGCAGCATGATCTGCTTGTAGATGGCCTCGTCGTCCTGCGTGCCCTGACGCCAGGTGAGCGCGCCGCCTTCTGCGGTGGTCAGGTTCTTCACGGCATGGAACGAGAAAGACGAGAAGTCGGCCACTGATCCTGCGTGCTTGCCGTGACGGACGGCGCCCATGGAGTGGGCGCAATCAGAAACGACGGGCACGCGCTTGTATGCGGCCTGGATGTCGTTTGCGGGGGACCACGCAGCGCTGACGGAGTCGAGTGCGGCGAAGAGCGTGTCGTAGTCGATCATCTTGCCGCCAAGGTCGACAGGGACGACGGCCTTGGTTTTGGGCGTGACGGCTTCGGCGATCTTTTGGTAATCCATTTCGAAGGAGCCGGGCGCGCAGTCGACCATGACAGGCGTGGCGCCCACGTGGCAGACGGCGCTTGCCGTTGCGGTGTACGTGTAAGCAGGGACGATGACTTCGTCACCGGGCCCGATTCCCAAAACGCGCAAAGCGCATTCCTCGGCAGCGGTGGCCGAGGACAGGGCAGCGGTTTTCGGGGTGCCCATGTAGGCGGACAGCTCGTTTTCGAACTGCTTGGTTTTCGGGCCGGTGGTGATCCACCCGCTTTTCAGCGCTTCGACAACTTGATCGATTTCTGCTTGCGTGATGTCAGGCGGGCTGAACGGGATCTGCTTCTTTGCGTTTGAGCTCATGAATGCTCCTTAGGTTCGCACAGTCGCATTATTTCGTGAGATTGCGGATGAGTTTGACGATGGCCAAGTAGGAATGATCCTGATCGAATTGGGCAACGGCTACGTCGCGGGCCCTGGTTCCCATGATGCGCCGGCGGTTGGGACGCTTCGTGAGATCGGTGATGGCGTCGGCCAGAGCCTGCGCGTCCTCGGCGACGACGTTCACGCCGAAGCCGTCGGTTTTCACCTTCATCTGGAATTCTTCGCTGGAACCGGTGTTGATCATGGGCTTGCCTGCGGCAAGGTAATCGCCGATCTTCGTGACGATGCTCTGCGCTGCGTCCTTCTTGAGCGAATTCACCGTGACGTCGGAGGCGGTAAGGTAGGCCGCCATAAGATCGTAGGGGCAGTAGCCCAGGAAATCGACCGGCGCGTTCAGGCTTTGGGCCAGCTGCTCGAGCGCGGCGCGGTTCGGGCCGTCACCGAGGATCTTCACGCGAACCTTAAGGTCGCAGGTTTCCTCGCTGGTGACCACTTCAGAGCAAAGCGCGGGGCCGCTTGCTTCTTCAGCCTGCTTGATAAGGGCGGCTGCGTTGATCAGGGTCTCCAGATCGTAGCTGGCGCCCAAGGTTCCGGCGTAGGTTACCCAGAACTCGCCTTCGGGCTTGGTGATCTCGCCCTTGTGCGCGGCCACGCCAGCATCGAACTTCTTCAGGTCGTTGCCGACGTACACCGTGATACGAGGGTACGGCTCGGTGCGGTCCTTCTCGGGACGGCTGGCATATTCGTTCGAGGTTCCCACGGCAGCGGAAAGCAGCTGGTACACCTTTTTCGCGTCGCGTGCGAACGGGTGGAAGGCAATGTCGCTGATGACGGGGATATCGACGACCATGCGCATGGCCTCGGGCCACAGGTCGTTGATATCGGCGATGTAAGGGATGCCCTCCCTGTCGGCGGTTTCGGCGCAGACGCGCGCGACATCGTTGGGCGGGATCTCGGAATAGATGAGGTCGTAGCCGTCGTCGGGCTCGGCGAAGCGTTTCTTGAAGAAGGCGTTCAGGTTCTTGGCCGCAACGGAGTGGCTGTGGATTCGACCGAGGTCGAGGTTGCGTTTGTACCCCGGCTCGTCGATGAAGACGACCTTATAGGGAAGGCCCTGGTAGCATGCTTTGCTTTTGTCTCGCTGCTGCTTGTCCCAGTGTTGGAACGACGAGGTGATCAAGTCGACCTCGAACCCGTGGGCGACAAGCATTTCAGAGAGCTTGCGGAAACGGGTGTAGCCGCGCGTTTCGTCGCCCAGCTTCACGCCCATTGTGACAATCGCCAGACGTTTCTGGGGGGGTTGAGACCCAGGTGCGACGTGGCTTCGCTTCGAGGCTTCCGAAGAGGGGGTAGGGTTGGTTTCGCCTGCTTGCGAGAGCGGCGCGTTATCAGTCGTATTCATCATGCGATCGAGTTTATCAAACCGCCCTGGTCGACCATTGCGTAAGCGCTCTCCTTCATAAAAGAAGCCTGTTGCAAGAAACCTGCTGCGCGGGGACTTTGGGCTGTCTTGCGTGTTGTCCTGCGTTGCCCGGCGGAGGGGGTTCAAGGGCCGCTGAGCGAGTCGCTGAGCGTTGTCGCATGGGAGGTCGCGCAACGCGGGCTCCTATCGGCTTCCCTCGGGTGTCGGGCGGCTTTCGCCATGATTAAAAATTCATTAAGGAAAACTCGTCTTCTGCCGCATATACGGCGCAATTGCGCTTTAATGAAGCTGATAATCCGATAGCACCCGTGGCGGCCGGTTGAGTGCGAGGTCGCTTACGTTGAATGGAGGGATTGGGCATGGCTATGACCCCCGAACAAGATTTCGTCATGAAAACCATCAAGAGCCGCGACGTTCACTTCGTTCGCTTCTGGTTCACCGATGTGCTGGGGAACATGAAATCCTTCGCCGTAAGCCCGTCCGAGATCGCTAACGCGTTTTCCGACGGCATGGGCTTTGATGGCAGCTGCATCGCAGGTTATTCGCCCACGCAGGAATCGGACATGTTGGCGTTTCCCGACCCCAACACGTTCCAGGTGCTTCCTTGGCGCCCTGAGTCCAATGCGGTTGCCCGCATGTTCTGCGAGATCAAGCGCCCCGATGGAACCGCTTTCGAAGGCGACCCGCGAAACGTTCTTCGACGAATGGTCACGAAAGCCGCCGATATGGGCTACATCTTCAACGTCGGCCCCGAGCTTGAATACTATTACTTCAAGGATTCTGCAGGCACCGAGGTTCTGGACCATGGCGGGTATTTCGATCTGACCAGCCTTGACTCGGCAAGCGACCTGCGCCGCGACACGGTTCTCTCCCTTGAGAACATGGGCATTCCCATCGAATACTCGCATCACGAGAACGGCCCTTCGCAGCACGAGATCGACCTGCGCTACATGGATGCTTTCACCATGGCCGACGCCGTCATGACGTACAAGCTGGTCGTTAAGGAGATCGCCGTCAAACATGGTGTGTATGCGTCGTTCATGCCGAAGCCCATGGCAGGCGCCCCGGGCAACGGCATGCACGTTCACCAAAGCCTGTCAGATCTCGATGGCAACAACCTGTTCTTCGATTCCAACGACCCGTTGGGGTACAACCTCACGCCCTTGGCGAAGAAGTTCATGGCGGGCATTTTGAAGTACACCCCCGAGCTTTGCCTGGTCACGAACCAGTATGTGAATTCGTACAAGCGACTGGCATCGGGCAGCGAAGCACCGGCGTTCATTAGCTGGGGTAAGAACAATCGCTCGGCTTTGGTGCGCATCCCCGGCTACCGACCGAATCGCGAGGAGGCGTGCCGCATCGAGATGCGCCTGCCCGATCCTGCTGCCAACCCGTACCTGGTGTTCTCGGTCATTCTGGCTGCCGGTCTTGCGGGCATCGAGGAAGATCTACCGCTTCCGCCTTCCATTGACGACCTCAACTTGTTCGAGCATTCCGACGCGTGCCTGATCGGCCGAGGTTTCAGCAAGCTGCCTGAAGATTTGGGCCAGGCGATCACCCTTTTCGAGAACTCCGAGCTCATGAAGGAAACGCTTGGCGAGCACATTCACTCCTATTTGGTCTCCGAGAAGAAGGCCGAGTGGGCGTCTTACCTTGGCACTGTTTCCCAGTGGGAACTCGAACGGTATTTGGCGGTGTTGTAAATGAGGAAGAAAGTCGTTTTCATAGCCGATAGCCTGGATAACGCTCATAGGTTCCAGCAGGTGCTTTCGGCCCTTAACGTCGATGTTGCGGCGGGGTCGACCGTTCAGCTGGGAAAGCTGCTTTCGGCCGAAGTCGCCCCTGAGCTTGTGATCTTCGAGGCTCGTGGGAATGCGCGTTCCTACCTTGGCCAGGTGGTTCAGCAGGTCGAAGACCTGCCGGCTCCGCTTCTTCTCATCGTGAACGAGGAGGAGCTTCCCTCGCTGCAGTTCCCGACGACGGTGGCTTCCGATTTCGTCATGCACGGCGCATCCGTCGCTGAATGCACGGCGCGCGTGAAGCGCCTGATGACCTCGCAGGAAGAACCCGCGTCGCTTGACTGCATCTCGGTTGACGGCCTAGTCATCAACCTTGCTACGTATCAGGTCACCATCAACGGCGAGCCTATCGACTTCACCTACCTCGAGTACGCCCTGCTCTCGTTCTTGGCGAAGCACCCGGGCCGCACGTTCTCGCGTGATGCCTTGCTTCAGCGCGTTTGGGGCTTCGACTACTACGGCGGTTCGCGCACCGTCGACGTTCACGTCAGGCGAATCCGCTCGAAGCTCGGCCCCGATCTTGCCGAGCGTCTGGAAACCGTTCGCGGCGTGGGGTATCTTTGGAATGCATGATGAACTGACGCCGTTCGTGCGACGTGCTCGTTTCGAACGGCGTTTGAATTGCGCATCGAGAACCGTTGGCAGTCGGATGTAGCGTTTCCGCATTTGAAGGATGGCGCCCGTGGAGGCTATTGCGTTAATCGGCGTTTCCGCGCTTATCGCCGGCGTGGTGCAGGGCACCACTGGTTTCGGCGGCGCTATCTGCGTGATGATGGTATTGCCGTACGTGTTCAGCATGCCTGTTGCCGCGGGCATATCGTCCATCATTTGCCTTGGCCTTAATCTTCAGATGGCGGTTATGTACCGAAAGCACCTTGACCGCAAGCTTCTGTTTCGGCCTATCCTTGTCACCGTTATCGTTGCCAGCATCGTGATTTCGCTCTCGACCTCCATCGACGGCGTTATTGCCAAGAAGGCGCTCGGCGTCTTCTTCATCGTGCTGTGCATTTACTACTTGTTCATCAAGAAAGACACGCCGCACGGGCATCCGCTTGGGCTTCTTGCCGACATCGTTTGCGTGGCAACGTCGGGCGCATGCGACGGCATGTTCGGCGTAGGCGGTCCGCTGATGGTCGTCTACTTCATGGCGGCTACGCGTGATCATCCGTCGTATCTTGCGGCAATCCAGACGTACTTCGCGTTCGCGAATGTGTACTATACGGTGTTCCGCGTGGCGACGGGCGTTCTTACCGTCGAGGTCGTTCCTGCGGCTTTGGTTGGCGTTGCCGGCATATTCGTCGGCGGCCTTGTCGCAGGTAAACTTGTTCGCGTGCTTGATCACAATCTGGTCGAGCGTGCCGTGTACGTGATGCTTGGCGTCGCGGGTGTCATCAACCTTATTTAGTTCCTGGAATCGCTCGGCGGGTTTGTCAGGGTTGCCTTGCCTTGGGCTACACTTACTGAAGAAACCAATGGCGAAGCGGCGCGTGCGTCGTTGTCGCCTTCGTGTGGAAGGAAGCCACGTCATGCCCGAAAAAGACGCTCCGTCGCAGGTTGCCGAGGTCTCTTCGACCGACGCCCCCGCAACCAAGACGATCGCCGTCATCGACGGCAATTCGCTCATGCATCGCGCGTATCATGCGGTTCCGCCCAATATGAACGCACCCGACGGTACGCCCACCAACGCGGTATTCGGATTCATGTCCATGCTGCTGAAATTCATCGAGGTTTCCCGTCCCGATGGTATCGTTTGTGCGTTCGACGCGGGCAAACCTCAGTTCCGTATCGAGGCCCTTGAGCAGTACAAAGCCCAGCGTCCTCCTATGGACGACGAGCTTCGCGTTCAGTTTCCCCTGATCGAAAGCTTGCTTGAATCCATGAACATCCCGGTTGTCAAAGTGAAGGGCTGGGAGGGCGACGACATTTTGGGCACCGTTGCCGCGCGCAACGAGGCTCATGGCTACCGCACGCTGCTGGTGACGGGCGACAAGGACGCCTGTCAGCTGGCCAGCGACCTTACGTTCATCGTCAACACGAAGAAGGGTATCTCCGACGTCGTCATCTACGACCCTGCGGGCGTCTACGAGAAGTACGGCGTCACGCCCGAGCAAATCCCCGACTATCTGGGTTTGATGGGCGACGCCTCCGACAACATCCCCGGTGTTCCCGGCGTTGGCCAGAAAATCGCCACGAAGTTCCTCCAGGCCTATGGCTCGATGGAGGGCCTGTACGAGAACCTCGATAAGTTGAAGGGCAAGCAGCTCGAGAATGTTAGGGACAACAAGGAGCTGGCGTTCCTTTCGCGCAAGATCGCAACCATCGTTCGCGACTTGGATTTCCCGCTTGATGTCGATGAGGTTCGTTTCCCCGACTTCGACCCCGAACGCGTGGCAAAGGCGTTCGGCGCCATTCGTTTCAATGCCCATCTTGAGCGTCTGAACAAGGTGGTGGGCGGCGACGGTTTCGTGTCGTATGCCGCAGGTGAAGCGTTCGAGGCTTGGCCGGAAGCCGACTTCGATGCCTTCGAGCTTATTGAGGGGTGCATTGCATCAGGCGATCGACTCGGCGTTGCCTTCGCGCAGTCCGATCAGGCGTCCTTGTTTGAAGACGACCTCACGCTGGTGGTTTCGACGTTGCATGGCGGGGAGGCGGACGAGCCGTGCGTTGCCGCCGTTTCGGGCGACGATGCACGAGGCGCTTTCGCTCGCATCGTGAAGGAGGGCTCTTTCGCCGCCCTTGACGTTAAGTCCGCTTTCGAGCGGGTTTTCCCGAAAGACTCCGCCGACAGCGCGCTTGTGGGCGAGTCCGATCTCATCGCATGTGTTTCGCGCAGCGAGGATTTGGGCGATGCCCCCGCGCGTGCGATAGACGCAGGCCTTGCCGCGTATGTGCTCAGGTCGTCTGACGGCGACTTCTCGGCGGCGCACTTGTGCGAGAAGTATCTCGACAAATCGCTTCCCGAATCAAAAGATGGCGTTGAAGCCGCAAAGCTTGAGGCTCAGGTTGCGTTGACGCTGGTCGAGCCCCTCGTCAAGAAACTTCAGGACGACGGCAGCGCAGGCGTCTTCTTCGATATCGACTTGCCGCTTGTTGCGACGCTTTCCATCATGGAGCGCTGCGGCATGCCCATCGACAAGGGCCAACTTGCCAATCTTGGCGCCGAAGCCCAGGTCGAGATCGATTCCCTGCGTTCTCGCATTTGGGAGCTTGCGGGCGAGGAGTTCAACGTCGATTCGCCCAAGCAGCTTTCCCATATCTTGTTCGAGGTAATGGGTCTGCCGCACGGCAAGAAGACGCGTAGCGGCTATTCCACCGACGCAAAGGTTCTTGGCAAGCTGGCTGACGATCACGAGATCGCCGCTCTTGTCCTGAAGTATCGCGAGTATGCCAAGATCAAGTCCACCTATATCGATGCGCTTCCGCGATTGGCCGCGTCGTATGGCGACGGTCGGGTTCATACCACGTTCAACGAGACCGTGACCACCACAGGCCGCTTGAGCTCGTCCGACCCCAATCTGCAGAACATCCCCGTGCGTACCGAGTATGGCCGCAAGATCCGTGCGTGCTTCGGCGGAATCGGCGAAGACGACCTGTTCGTCTCAGCCGACTACTCGCAGATCGAGCTGCGTCTTTTGGCTCATCTCTCTGAGGACCCGGGCCTGATCGCGGCGTTCAAGACTGGCGAGGACTTCCATGCCGAGACGGCAGCGCGTGTGTTCGGCATTCCCGTTTCCGAGGTCACGCCGGTAATGCGCAGTCGCGCCAAAGCGGTTAACTTCGGCATCGTCTACGGTCAGCAGGCGTTCGGCCTAAGTCAGAGCCTGGGCATTTCCATGCGCGAGGCGCAGGAGTTCATCGATCGTTATTACGAAGCGTATCCACGCGTGCGCGACTACCTTGACGAAACCGTCGCCCAAGCTAAGGAGACCGGTTTCGCCGAGACGATGTTCGGGCGAAAGCGCCACATCGACGAGCTTAAAGCCACGAATAAGATGCAGCGTGCGTTTGGCGAACGCACGGCCATGAACCATCCCATGCAGGGTTCGGCGGCGGACATCATCAAGATGGCGATGACCGAAGTCCAGAAGCGCTTGATTGACGAAGGGTTCGCGGCGAAGCTCATGGTGCAGGTGCACGACGAACTCGATTTTTCGTGCCCGCCCGCCGAGGTCGATCGTCTGACGGCGATGGTGAAGGACGTCATGGAGAACGTGGCTCAGCTCCGTGTTCCGCTTATCGCCGACGTCCAACATGCGAAAACGTGGGCCGAAGCCCATTAATTGCTTGACGGATTGCCTGCCTTTGTGAGTGGGTAACAAAAAACACACACCCTTCTCTTGGATGTCAAGCGGGGGAGTGGTAACATAATCAACGCTGCATTTTTAGATGCGGCTAGGAATAAGTGCGATGATACGCGCAGACAGTGCATATGATTGGTTTCCAACTTGCAACAGTCGCGCTCCAAAGTTATCGCATGCAGTTATTTCGATCAGTAGGAGTAAAGAAATATGTACGCAATCGTGAAAACGGGCGGCAAGCAGTACAAGGTTGCTCCGGGCACTGTCCTGGCAATCGAGAAGCTTGACGCCGCAGCCGGCGACACGGTCGAGCTTCCCGTCATCTGCGTTGTCGATGGCGACAAGGTCGAGGCCGATCCTGAGAAGGCCGCTGCAACCAAGGTCGAGGCTGTCGTTCTCGAGCAGTTCAAGGGCAAGAAGCAGCTCGTCTTCAAGTTCAAGAAGCGCAAGAACTACAAGAAGCTCAACGGCCACCGCCAGCAGCTCACCCGCATTCGCGTCGTCTCTGTCGGCGGCGAGACTGCACCTGCAAAGAAGTCCGCGTCCAACGACGCCGAGTAGTATAAAAGGAGGGAATTTCAATGGCACACAAGAAGGGTCTTGGTTCCAGCCGTAACGGTCGCGATTCCCACGCACAGCGACTTGGCGTTAAGAAGTTCGCCGGCGAGTACGTGAAGACCGGTATGATCATCGTTCGTCAGAACGGCACCCATTTCCACCCCGGCAACAACGTCGGTCGTGGCAAGGACGACACCCTGTTCGCCCTTTGCGAGGGTCACGTCGTGTTCACCAGGGGCGAGAAGCGCCGCGTGCACGTCGAGCCGCTCGAGACCACCGAGGCTTAAGCTTCGGCGATAGCAACGCTTTATTGCGTTAAGCTTGTTCGCATGAGCGCCTCCAGGGCAACCTGGGGGCGCTTTTCTTATACAATTCCAGAAAACGACAACGCGGGTGATGGCGCATGCCGCCTGGCCCCTCAACCTCAAGGAACGACATGGCATCTCAATTCGTAGACAAGGTTCATATCCATGTGAAAGCGGGCGACGGCGGCGCTGGCTGCATGTCCTTCCGCCGAGAAGCTCATGTGCCGAAGGGCGGTCCCGACGGCGGCGACGGCGGTCACGGCGGAAACGTGGTCGTTGAGGCCGACGGCAGCATCTCGTCGCTTATCGAGTATCGCTTCAAGCATCATTTCAAAGCCGAGCGCGGCACCCATGGAAGGGGTAGTCGTATGCATGGTGCCACGGGCAAGGACCTGGTACTGAAGGTTCCCGTTGGCACGGTTGTGCGCGAGTACAGCGAGGAAACCAAGGAATCCGGCGAGCTTATCGCCGACCTCACGCATGACGGCGAGCGTGTCACGGTGATGTCGGGCGGCGTTGGCGGTCGTGGCAACATCCATTTCGTCACGTCCACCCGTCGCGCTCCGGCTTTCGCAGAGCTTGGCGAACCTGCTCAGGAGGGCTGGATCGAGCTCGAGATGAAGCTTATGGCCGACGCTGCTCTGGTTGGCATGCCTTCTGCGGGTAAAAGCTCTTTGATATCCAAGATCTCGGCCGCTCGTCCTAAGATCGCCGACTATCCCTTTACCACGCTCGTCCCTAATCTAGGCGTCGTTCGCGCAAGCGACGACTCCAGCTTCGTCGTTGCTGACATTCCCGGCCTCATCGAGGGTGCTCATGAAGGCAAGGGTTTGGGTCACGAGTTCCTTCGCCATATCGAGCGCACGGCCCTTATCGTGCATGTCGTCGATCTTACCGGCGATTGGGAGGGACGCGATCCGTTGGAGGATTACCGCGTCATCAACGAGGAGCTTGCTCTGTACGCCGACGATCTTGCGGCTCGTCCGCGTATCGTCGTTGCCAACAAAATCGACGTTCCCGGCACCGAAGAGGTCGCCGATAAGCTTGCCGAGATGGTGCGCGCCGACTCCATTGCCGCAGCCGGTGGCGATGAGTTCGCCGACAGCCCCATCGATCCGAAGCTTTATCGCATCAGCGCGCTTACGGGCAAAGGCGTTGATTCTCTCATTCAGGCTATTGCCGCAAAGGTCAAAACGCTTCGCGAGGAAGCGCGTGTGCGCGACGAGGCCGCCATCGAGTACGGTCAGGTTTGGGAGCATAAGCGCGAGCAGCGCGATCGCAGGTTCGAGGTCGTGCGCCTCTCCGAGCATGTCTTCCGCATCAAGGGCCCGCGCATCGAGCGCATGGTCGTTCAGACCGACTGGGAGAACGAAGAGGCTGTTTCGTTCCTTCAGCATCGTATGAAGCGTTGCGGCGTCGATGAGGCGCTTGAGAAGGCGGGCGCACGCGACGGCGACGAGATCCGTATCGTCGGTCGTGCTTTCGAGTTCGAGAGCGCGCGTATGGCCGATGACGAGTTCGATGAACTCGATGCGAAGATGGATATCTAGTCATGGTGTCTTTCGCGGGGAATTCGACCATCGTTAACGAAGGCGTTGCCGTAAGTTTTGCGGCGCCTAAGCGCAAGCTGGTGGTGAAAATCGGTTCATCCACGCTTACGCGCGCGGATGGTTCGGCCGATATCGATTATCTGCGTGCGCTTGCAAGCCAAATCGCGCGTGTGCGTCAAGCGGGTTGGGGCGCCGTTATCGTCACATCAGGAGCCATCGCTGTCGGGCTGAACAAACTCGGAATCGACAAGCGTCCTACGGACATGCCCTCTTTGCAGGCCGCTGCGTCGGTCGGCCAGGGCGAGCTTGCGGCTGCCTATGCGCAAGCCTTTGCCGAGTTCGACCTCGTCACTTCGTTGGTCTTGCTCACGCGTCGCGACACTGCCGATCGTACGGCTTACCTTCATGCGCGTGACACTTTGAATAGGCTTCTTGAGTTGGGCATCGTTCCAATCGTCAACGAGAACGACACCGTTTCGGTCGAGCAGATCAAGTTCGGCGACAATGACACCCTCTCTGCGTTGGTGTCGTGTTTGATCAAGGCCGATCTGGACATCATCTTGTCCGACATCGATGGCTTCTATGATGCCAACCCGAACGAGTGCCCCACGGCGAAGCTCGTTCCCGTTGTCGACCATATCGATAAAGGCATCATCGCGGCAGCGGGGGCCGCTGGCTCCTCTGTTGGTTCGGGCGGCATGGTCACGAAGATCCGTGCGGCGCGTGCATTGGCCGTTGCGGGTATTCCTCTGGTCATTTGCTCGGGTGACCGCGAAGACGCCATCGTCGACGCCGCGTTTGGCAAGGATGTCGGCACGTTTTTCCCAGCGGCGCATCTTGCGCATGAGATCACCCCGCGCAAACTTTGGATCGCCCTTGGCGATTCAGCACGAGGTAAGATCACTGTGGACGACGGCGCGAAACGCGCGTTGGTAAAGCAGGGAAGCTCCCTATTGTCTGTTGGCGTTGCCGGTGTCGAAGGCTCTTTCGATACGGGCGACGTCGTGGACATTCTCGATTCTGACGGCTATTTGTTCGCACGCGGTCTTGTTTCTGCAGAGCGCGACCGTGTCGAGCTGGCCATTGGAAAAACCCACAGCGAGCTTGCGGGAAACCGCATCCTCGCCGACCTTGCGGAAACGCCCTTGATTCACCGCGACGATATGGTCGTGTTCGAATAGGGGCTAGGCAGCATCGACTGAAAGGACGGCTCCACCATGAGCGAGGACGTTTCAACTGACGCCACGACGAACGATACGGCTCAGGCCGCGCGACAGGCTGCAAGAAGCGCCGCTGTTGCTGCGAAGCGGGCAAGCGTCGATGTTGCGCTGCTCACCAACGCCCAGCGCAACGATATCCTTTCCACCATGGCCCGTGCTCTGCGCGACGAGGTCGACGTTATCCTTGAAGCCAATGACGACGATATGGTCGCTGCCCACCAGAAGGGAACCAAGGAAAGCCTTCTCGATCGCCTGATGCTGAACAACCAGCGCGTGTTCGATATGGCCACCGCCCTTGAGGATTTGGCGTCCCTTCCCGATCCGCTTGGCCGCATCCTCGATCATCGCAAGCTGTACAACGGGCTTGATCTCACACGCGTCACCGTCCCCATGGGCGTGGTGGCTGTGGTCTACGAGGCTCGCCCGAACGTCACCGCTGACGCCGCGGGTATTTGCCTGAAGTCGGGCAATGCGTGCGTTTTGCGCGGCGGGAGCCTTGCATCCAGGTCGTGCGCGGCCATTGCGGCCATCCTCGAGAAGGCTGCCGTGTCGGCGGGTGCTCCTGCCGGCTGCATCAGCTTCGTCGATGCCGTCGATCATGCCGCCACAGACGAGCTCATGAGCTTGCGAGGCGTTGTCGACGTCCTTATTCCCCGCGGAGGCGCCGGGCTCATCAACCATTGCGTGAAAAACGCTCAGGTCCCCGTTATCGAAACGGGCACGGGCAACTGTCACGTCTACGTGCATGAAAGCGCCGACCTTGACAAGGCTCGCAGCATCATCGTCAACGCGAAATGCCGTCGTTACGGCGTTTGCAACGCGGCCGAGACGTTGCTGGTCGATCGTAAGATCGCAAAGCAGTTCTTGCCGGCGACGATGTCCGAACTTGCCAAACACGGAGTTCTTCTTCATTGCGACGACGAGGCGTTCCTGATCGCTTCTCGCGAGAGCGATGTCAACGGTCGGGCTCGTGATGGCGCCCCGTTGGATTTCGTGGAAGCCACCGAAGAAGATTGGGCGACCGAGTACCTCGCCCCCGAGCTTGCCATTCGCTGCGTTGACAGCGTCGACGAGGCAATCGAGCACGTCAATCGCTACGGAACGCACCACTCCGAATCCATCTGCGCGGCGGACGAGGATGCTTGCATGCAGTTCGCGACTAGGGTGGACGCTGCCGCTGTGTACGTGAACGCGTCCACTGCCTTCACCGATGGCGGTCAGTTCGGCCTGGGCGCCGAGATCGGCATCTCAACCCAGAAGCTTCACGTGCGCGGACCTTTTGCCCTTGAGGGTTTGACGTCGTACAAATACGTCGTTCGCGGCGATGGACAGGTGCGCGCGTAAATGGTGGTCTCTCAGCGTTTCGACGACTTGGGTGCCGATGGCAAGCCTGCTCGTTTGGGCATTCTTGGCGGTACGTTCGATCCTATCCACGTTGGGCATCTTGCGCTGGCCGAGGCGGCTTTGCACGAGCTTTCCCTTGACGCCGTACTGTTTATACCCACGGGTACGCCGGTGTTCAAGAAGGACATCTTCGTCACGCCTGCGGATATTCGCCTTGAAATGGTTCGCCGGAGCGTTTGCTCCAATGCAAGCTTCGATGTCTCTTCGATCGAAATCGACCGTGGGGGAGACACTTACACGGTCGACACCTTGCGCGATTTGCGTGAGCATTATCCGACGAACGTGTCGCTGCATTTCATTGTCGGCGCCGATTCCGCGGCCGAGCTTTGGAAGTGGAAGGATGCTTGCCAGATCGCTCGTTTCGCGACGATCGCCGTTGCCGAGCGTCCTGGTTCGCGTTTTGGCGAAGAGGAGCGCCAGCGTGACCTCGCTGCTGCTCCTTTCGTTTTCGAGTTCGTGGAGGCGCCCTCCATCGACGTCGCCTCGCGCGTGATACGCGATATGGCCGCTGCGGGCAAGCCGATCCGCTATTTTCTGCCCTCCGAGGCTTATGCCATGGTGAACGAGCGGGGGTTGTATCGCGGCGGCTCGGCAGAACCTCGCAGCCGCGTTTTCGATGATGGCGAGCTTGGCCTTGCGGCGAACGATGCTGACCCATTCTCTCAAGAGTTCATTGCGGCGCGAACCGCACAGCTCGAGGCTCGCGTGAAGCCTAAGCGCTTCCGTCATACCATGGGCGTTGCTCAGACGTCGGCGGAGCTCGCGCATGCATACGAGGTCGATCCCGACCGTGCGTACCTTGCGGGCCTTTTGCATGATTGGGATAAGGGCTACGATGATGAGGGGATCAGGCAGCGTGCTCGTTTGTTTTGCGTGCAAGCCGATCCTCAGCTTTTCGACGAGATGCCCCAGCTTCTACACGGCCCAGTCGCCGCTGCAGCGTTGGCATGCGCCTACCCGCAGATACCAGGTGAAATTCTGCAGGCGATCGCGCGTCATACGGCGGGCGCCGTCGACATGACCGATCTCGATATGGTAGTCTACGTGGCCGATGCTATCGAGCCGAACAGGGATTACCCTGGTGTGAAAGAGCTGCGGGAAGCAGTGGGGGCAGTGCCGTTGCGCGAACTTTTCATCAGGACGTTCGCCCATACGCTCGAGAACCTGCTTGATCGGCGCTGTGCCGTCCACCCGCAAACTATAGGTATTTGGAACAGCTTTGCCTCGTTCGAACAGCGCAAAGCCGAGAAACATGGAGGTAAAGGGAAATGACCGAGTCGAATGAAGCCATCGAGCGCAAGTCTTCGCGTGAGTGCGCGCTTATCGCCGCCCGTGCTGCTGACGAGAAGAAAGCAACGGACATTCTCGTTCAGGATGTTCGCGACCTTGTTGGCGTGACTGATTATTTCATCATCGTGACTGCGGCTAACAACCGTCAGGTTAACGCGATCGTCGATGCAATCGAGGAAGAGCTCAGGAAGCAGGCCGGCGAAAAGCCGTTGCATCGCGAGGATACCCGCGATGGATCTTGGGAGCTTCTTGATTACGGCGCGTTCATCATTCACGTTTTCCAGCCTGAGACTCGCGATTTCTATCGTTTGGAGTCGCTGTGGAATGACGCGCCGGTCGTCGACCTTGCCGTCGAGGCCGGCCTTACGGACATCGAGTATTCCGAGCGCATTGCCAAGTTCCTCGAAAAGGCTAAGGCGAAGAAGGACGCTGCGGACGCCGAAGTCGAGCTTGACGAGAACAGGGTTGAGGTCGAGGAATAGCGCACTTGTCGGGGTGATTCCTGGGCTTGCGCGGTTTTGGTAAAGTGAGTGGCCGTTTAACGCAGCTCGTGCGTCCCCGCATGTTCACGACTTTGCGTGGTTTGATCGCGCAAGTAGCGGCGTGATGCATCGTTTACCAAACGTGCTCCAATCAGTTTTCCAACGCGAATTCCCAAATCACACCCAACATCTTGTCATGAATTGATAGAGCGGTTATCATCGTTTGATAACACGAGGCCATAAGAGTTCCTTTTTTTGAAAGGGGCAATCTTATGGCCTCGTTCGTTTCAAAGGCCGCCTGTCGCGGTTACCGACCTGCTCGCTTTTCAGCGGCTCGACTCCAGCGCCGTCCGGCGGTGGTTTCGCGGCTTCTGCGAGAGCGATCGGTCGCCCGCTTTCTAATCGCCCCCGCAGGGTTCGGCAAGACGTGCGCTGCATTGGAGTACGCGCAAACCATTTTCGAGTTCGAGCACGTGTTCTGGATTCCCTGCGAAAGCCCTTGTTTCGTTCGCGATCTCGATGCTAATTCCCTGGTTAGGGATATCCTCTCTTGCGACAACCAGCCAAAACTCGTCGTGTTCGATGCGGTTCCCGCTCTCGACTTCGAGCGCGCAAGTCAGTTCTCGCTGGTAATCGACTCGCTCATCGACATCGATTGCGAGGTTTTGGTTTGTTGCGCTCCATCTGCAGACGTTTACTCCTCTTTGCAACGAGATCGCTTGCGTTTGGGCGCTCGCGACTTGCTTCTGTCCGACTCCGAACTTGCCAATGCAACCGATGTTTCCGGGGCTCCTTTCGGCCCAAGGGCCAAAGGCGACCTTTCCCCTAATCGGATTGCTGCCATCGGGTGGCCGTCGGGTGATGACGCTCAGGTCAGGTTTCTTAGGGGCCTCGCCATTGAGGATCTCCCGCTAGGAATCGTTCTTACCATGCTTGGCATGTTCGTTCTCAGGCAGGGCTCGCTAGACGATCTGTCTGCGTTCGTTTCGGTTAGCGATGAGTCGCTGACCCTTCTCGAGCAGGATTACCCGCATTTTGGGATCGATCGGGTATCGGGCGGGTTTTCGACAGTCGAGTTTCCCGTCGTCGATCTTGCTGCTGCGTATCGCCCGAAGATCGAAGCTGCTGCATCGTGCTCGGTTTTCGCCGATCGCGACTCCTTGGGTCTTTGCTGGGCGGAAACGTTGTTCAAGAACGGAAATCCCTCTCGTGCATGTGATACAGCCCGACGGTTTTGCTCACAGCGTCCACGAGGCCATTGGATCCTCGATCACGACGAGGCGCTGCTCGACTCGACATGCATCCTTCCGTCGCTCGACGTGCTCGATTCCCTTGGCGATGCCCCTCCTCGAGCCGCTGAGGTCGCGTTGGCCAAGGCTCGCCGTTATTCTGTCCTTTCCGACGGCCTTAAAGCAGCCTCAACAGCGAATCGGCTTGCCTTCAACCTTGCCGCCTCGCCCTTCATGCGCATGCAGGCTTTGATGGTCGTAGCCAAAAACGCCGATCAGGCCCAGGCGGCGCAGGCCGAGGCGTCGATAATCGAGCTTCTTATCGAGAAAGGATTCTTGGAAGGCCAGCGTGTTCGTGCAAACGATGATGCCGACGACCCACGAAAGCCGCCAGCGCCCATTGTCGATTTTGACGCAGCTTTCGGCAGATGGGCGGCGAGGTCGGAACCGTTCGCTGAAGCTGACAGGTTCTGGGCCCCTTTGGGCATCGTATTCGTCTCTTTAAGGAAAGGTTCGGTTTCGGCAGCGGCGGCCTGGTCGGAAATGCAGGCCAGGAAGGCGGACCCGCGTGCTTTGTCCGAGGGTGCCGCATGGATACTCCGACAGGCGATTGACGAGCGAAACGGTTCAGGCCGCGACCTTTTGGGTTACGATGCGCTCGAGGCCATTGAGCTCTACGTGTGCATGCGCATGTCCAAAGAGGCGTCCAATCAAACATTCGCAGACGTTCTGGCCGCTTTGGCTCTCGAGCATGTTCGCTCGCGTGGGCTGCATCTTTCTCGGGAACCTCTTGCGGCAGGCGTTCTTCTGCGCCTTCATGAAGTCGAGATGGACGTATACAAGCAGCGCAGCGCGTACCAGCAAAGGCGGCGTGACGAGGAAAGCCGCCGTGTCGACCGGTTTGCCACGCGCCCCGATTCATATCTGGACGCAATCGGCCCTGCCGAGCAGCCCCAAAGCGCGCCGCTGCTTGATGTCCGGCTTTTCGGCGGTATGGAGGTTTATTTAGGGGCTGAACGCATCGACGTCGCGCGCATTAAAAGGAACAAGGTCAAAACGCTGCTTGCCATTTTGGTTCTCGCGCGAGGTAGGGACGTTTCAAGGGATCTGATCGTTCAAAGTCTTTGGCCCGATAGCGATATAGAGGCGGCGAGGCGCAACTTTTACACGATTTGGAGCAGCCTGCGCAATGCACTTGAGCTTCCCGACGGAACTTGCCCTTATCTCATCCGCCGCCGCGGTGGGTGCGCGATCGATACCCATTTGGTTCGAAGCGATATCAAGCGCTTCGATGCTGTGTGCAGGAAACTCCAGTTCGGTGCGCTCCCCTTGGAGGACGCCGATGATCTTTATCGTCAGATAGACGAGGAATTCACGGCGGAGCTTCTTCCCGCCGAGGAGCAAAACCCCATAATCCGTTCCGCGCGGGAGGAGTGCCGCTCGCAATTGGTCGATGCTCTTGTCGGTGGTGCGGGCCGTCTTATGAACACGGGCGAGGCGAGGCAGTCTTTGTGGCTTGCGCGATCGGCGTTGAGGCTTGACCCGCTTCGTGAGGACTCTTATGCCGTGCTCATGATGGCGCAATCAGCGCTTGGGCAGAGAACGGCCGCCATCATGACGTTCTTCAAGTGCAAGCGAATGCTGTCCGAGCAACTGGGACTCGATCCGTCGCCGCAGGTTAAAAGCATATACGAGGCTTTGATCGATCCTCTTGGAGGGCAGGACATCGAACGGGCTTAGAAGCGCATTCGCTGTGGATACGCGCGAGGCGGTTTAGGCATGGCGAACCGCTTGGGGTAAGATGATTGGCTGTACTATTATCCTCAAATTGGAAATCGAAACGGCAGGATGTTCATGGCTGGATTTCTCTCGAAATTGCTCTCTTTCGGCGAGGGCAGGCAAATGAAGAAATATCAAGAGCAGGTTGATGTCATCAACGGCCTCGAATCGCAAATGGAGGCGAAATCCGACGACGAGCTTCGTGCAATGACTGCGGCCTTCAAGGAGCGTCTCGACGCAGGTGAAGATCTCGATAGCCTTTTGTGTGAGGCTTTTGCCGTGACGCGTGAGGCTTCGAAGCGCACCATCGGTTTGCGTCATTTCGATGTTCAGCTGATCGGCGGCATGGCCTTGAACGCCGGTGGCATCGCCGAGATGAAAACCGGTGAAGGTAAAACATTGGTCTCAACGCTCGCGGGCTACTTGAACGCCCTTCCGGGCAACAACGTCCATATCGTCACGGTTAACGACTATTTGGCAAAGCGTGACAGCGAGATGATGGGGCGCATCTATCGCTTCCTGGGCATGGAAGTAGGCCTCATTCAAAACGGCATGCGCGGTGACCATAAGAAGCGTGCTTACGCTGCCGACATCACCTACGGAACCAACTCCGAGTTCGGTTTCGATTATCTGCGCGACAACATGGTCACCAAAGCCGAGGAACGCGTGCAGCGCGGCCACCACTTCGCCGTCGTCGATGAGGTCGACTCGATCCTCATCGACGAAGCACGTACCCCGCTTATCATCTCAGGCGCGGGTTCCGCGGCCGCCGACATGTACAACAAGTTTGCACGCGCTGTTCCCTCGCTGCAGGAAGGCGTTGACTTCGAGCTTGATGAAGGCAAGCGCACCATTATTACCACCGAGGTCGGCTTGGCCAAGGTGGAAACCCTGCTTGGCATCGACAACATCTACGCCGACACCACGGGCCAGTTGGCCAATCACCTGCAGCAGGCATTGAAGGCGCAGTTCATGTTCCATCGCGACGTCGACTACGTTGTCACCGGCGGCGAAGTCAAGATCGTCGACGAGTTCACCGGCCGCATCATGGAGGGACGCCGTTGGTCTGAAGGCCTTCATCAGGCTGTCGAAGCAAAGGAGCACGTGCAGGTCAGGGAAGAGAACCAGACCCTTGCTACCATCACGCTGCAAAATTATTTCCGTCTGTACGACAAGCTTTCGGGCATGACGGGTACCGCCATGACCGAGGATGCCGAGTTCCGTGAGATCTACAAGCTGGGTGTTACGGCAATCCCTTCGAACAAGCCCGTCATCCGCAAAGATATGAACGACTTGGTTTACCGAACCATCGATGCCAAGTTCGATGCCGTTGCCGATGAAATCGAAGAGCGTAATGCCTCTGGCCAGCCGTGCCTTGTCGGCACGGTCTCCATTGAGAGTTCCGAGAGGCTTAGCCGCATCCTTGACAAGCGCGGTATCAAGCATGAAACCCTGAATGCCAAGAATCACGAGCGTGAGGCTCATATCGTCGCTCAGGCTGGCCGCGTCGGCGCTGTCACTATTGCAACCAATATGGCTGGTCGTGGCACCGACATTCTTCTTGGCGGCAATCCCGAGGTTCTTGCTAACGACATGCTCCGTCAGCGTAGCTATAACCCCGATGTCACGCCTGAGTCTGTTGTTCGCGCGAAGGAGGTTGTTGATAAGGGCCTTGAAAGTGACGATCCCAAGATCGTGGCACGTGCCAAGCAACTCTCCGAGGCGCTTGCGAAGGAAGCTCCTGCGCCGACTGACGAGCAGCGCGCCGCTGCATTGGCCGATGCCAAGAAAATCACCGAAGCCGAGCATGAGAAGGTTCTTAAGGCGGGCGGTTTGGCGGTTATCGGTACCGAGCGCCACGAGTCTCGCCGTATCGACAACCAGCTTCGCGGTCGTTCGGGTCGTCAGGGCGATCCCGGTGTCACGCAGTTCTATCTTTCGCTTGAAGACGACCTCATGCGTCGTTTCGGCGGCGACCGTATGGACAAGGTTTCTGCCATGATGCAGAAAACACAGCTTCCCGACGATCAGCCCATTCAGGCGGGTCTTGTGTCAAAATCCATCGAGAGCGCGCAGCGCACGGTTGAAACCATGCATTTTGCAGCTCGTAAGAACGTTCTCGAGTACGACGATGTCATGAACTTGCAGCGTACGGCTATTTATGCTGAGCGTAACAAGATCCTCGACGGCAAGGACATGACCGATCGTATCCCCGAGATCATGTCCGATGTCGTCACGCGCATCGTTGACGAAAACTGCGATGCTAAGATGCCCAGCGACGACTGGGACATCACTGCGGTGAACACTTGGATCACCAGCATGACGGGCCGTACTGATTTCGATTGCGCTCAGGTCGATCATGAAGACGATCCCGCTCTTCTCGCCGAGGCCATCGTCGACTATTTCGGTGAGGTCTACTCCCAGAAGTCCGTGATGATCGGCGAGGAGGTTATGCGTTCGCTCGAGGCTCAGATCATGCTTCGCATCATCGATACTCGTTGGATGGCCCATCTTCAGGATATGGACTATCTGCGCGCTGGCATCGGTCTGCGCGCCCTTGGTCAGCGCGACCCTCTTACCGAGTATCGCGAAGAGGCATATCAGGCGTTCGCTCGTATGACGGGCGGCATGTACGAGGACTATTTGCGCACGCTTTTGCGTCTCGAAGTCGCAAAGCCCGACAGCCAAAGCAAGATGCCAGCCGAGCGAAACATCCTTTCGGGCCGCTTGAGCTATTCGAACCCCGAGGCCGCTTTGGATGCTCCGCAGACCGGTCAGGCTTCCGCGCGCGCATCTCAGCCGCAGGGTATCCCGCCTCAGCGTCCGCAAGAGGCGGTCAAGCCGCAAACGTACGTGAAGGACAAGGACGATCCCTACGCAAATGTCGGCAGGAACGATCTGTGCCCCTGCGGAAGCGGCAAGAAGTTCAAGAAGTGCCACGGGCGTTTCGCGGACTAGCGTGCGTTAACGATACGGAGCAATAATGGCCGACAGCAAATCATTCGACATCGACGAGATAAAAGGCCGTCTTGATGACGCTTATGCCTTCTTGCATATCGAGGACAAAACTGCCGAACTCGGCAACCTCGATGCCGAGATCGCGAACCCGTCTTTTTGGGATGACGCCGTCCATGCGCAAAGTGTTTCGCGTCAAGCGGGCAATCTGCGTGCTTGCATCAGCGAGTACGAACAGGCTCGTTCCCTCTTCGCCGATGCGACTGCTGCACTCGAGCTTGCAGATGAAGACGAGGCCTTCGCTGCCGAGGCCGATGAGGCTCTTTCCAAACTCGATCAACTTCTCGACCAGCTTGAGATCTCGTCGTGGTTCTCGGGTCGCTTCGACGCAGGCGATGCCATCATCAGCGTGAACCCGGGGCAGGGCGGCCTTGAGGCCCAAGACTGGACTCAGATGCTTTACAACATGTACGTGCGCTACGCCGGCAAGAAGGGTTGGAAAGTTCACTCCCTCGATATTGTTCCTGGTGAGGGCATTGGTCTTGACAAGGCGACATTCCAGATCGAAGGCCGAAACGCCTATGGAATGCTTCGCAGCGAGATCGGCGTCCATCGCTTGGTTCGCATTTCCCCGACCGACGACAAGAAGCGCCGTCACACCACGTTTGCCAGTGTCGAGGTCCTTCCCGTTCTTCCCGATGATATCGAGGTCGATCTGAATCCGTCGGATGTCCGCGTCGATGTGTACCGCTCGAGCGGGCCCGGCGGTCAGTGCGTCAACACCACCGATTCCGCCGTGCGACTCACCCACGTTCCCACCGGCATCGTCGTCACCTGCCAAGACCAGAAAAGTCAGCTTCAGAACAAGGAAGCTGCTTTCCGTGTTCTGAAGGCTAAGCTATACGAGCTCGAAGAACGAAAGCGTGCCGAAGAAATCGATGCTTTGCGCGGCGAGCGTATGGAAAACTCTTTCGGCAGCCAGATCAGGAATTACGTCTTGTATCCTTATCAGCTGGTGAAGGATCTTCGAAGCGGAGTCGAGACCAGCAACGTCGACGCGGTTCTTGGTGGCGATCTCGATGAGTTCGTGATCGGGTATCACAAGTGGAGGGTCTCCCAATAGGGCTTAACGGGTCCAAGGCAAATCTTTATGCACGTAGCCGGGCGTTTGCTATCAAACGCCCGGTTTTTTGCTGCCAGTGGACTTTCTTCCTGCCGTTGATTCCAGGTTAGCCCGAATCAGAAATAATATGAACACCCCTTCGCCATCCGGTACGTTCCCTCTCTCGTTGTACAATAGCGAAAGTAATGTTCACAGCCGCAATCAAGCAAAGCGGCTGATTAATCGTAACGGGAGAGGTCGAAATCCATGAACGAAGAACAGTTGGCGGGCATCGCTAACGACATGCGCATCGACATCGTGCGCATGATCGCCGAAGCGGGAAGCGGCCATCCAGGCGGCTCTCTTTCATGTGCGGACATTCTGTCGGTGCTTTATTTCGACACGATGAAGCACGACCCTTCTAATCCCAAGAACGAGGATCGCGATCGCTTCATCCTCGCCAAGGGTCATGCGGCTCCTGCGCTGTACGCTGCACTTGCCGAGTCGGGCTACTTCCCCAAGGAAGAACTGGCCACGCTTCGCAAACTCGGAACGCGCCTTCAGGGTCACCCCGATATGAATCTTCTGCCCGGCGTCGAGGTTTCCACCGGTTCTCTTGGTCAGGGTCTTTCCATCGCCTGCGGCATGGCATGCGGTATGAAGCTCGCCGGCAACGACAACACCGTCTTCACCTTGCTCGGTGATGGCGAGTGCCAGGAGGGTCAGGTTTGGGAAGCCGCAATGTTCGCTGCCCATCGCAACCTGGACAACCTTGTCGCCATCATCGACCGCAACGGCCTTCAGATCGACGGCAAGACCTCTGATGTCTGCGACCCGGGCGATCTTGCTTCCAAGTTCACTGCATTCGGCTGGGAAGCTCACGAGATCGACGGTCATGATGTCGCTGCTCTTCGTGATGCCTTCGCCAAGGTGAAATCCGCGCGCGACGGCAAGCCGCATGTTTTCATCGCCCGCACCATCAAGGGCAAGGGTGTTTTCTTCATGGAGGACCAGGCTGGCTGGCACGGCAAGGCGCCTAACGCCGAAGAACTCGAACAAGCTCTTATCGATCTTGGCGCCGCCAAGAAGGAGGCATAACCATGATCAAGCTTGCAGATGCAACCCAGGCTCAGGAAAAGAAAGCCACTCGTGCAGCTTACGGCGTGACGCTGGCTCAGTTGGCTGACGAGGGCATGCCCGTTGTCGCGGTCGATGCCGACCTCACTGGCTCTACCACTACCAAGAAGTTCGCTGCCGCAAACGAGGCATATGCCGACCGCCTGTACAACGTCGGCATCGCCGAGCAGAACATGATCGACGTCGCTGCCGGTCTGTCCCTAACCGGCAACATCGCCTTCACCGGCTCGTTCGCCGTGTTCGGCACTGGTCGCGCTTACGACCAGATCCGCAACACCGTTTGCTATGGCGATCTCAACGTCAAGATCGCCCCTACGCATGCAGGCATTTCCGTCGGCCCTGACGGCGGCAGCCATCAAATGCTCGAGGATATCTCGCTTATGCGCGGCCTGCCCAACATGCGCGTTCTCGTCCCTGCCGACTACGAGGCGGCTCGTGCTGCGATCAGGCTTGCCGCAGAAACCCCGGGTCCTGTTTACGTTCGTATGGGCCGCGCTTCCGTTCCCGCCGTGTACGCCGAGGGCGTCCAGCTCGAACTCGGCCGCGCATACGTGCTGCGCGAGGGCACCGACGCCACCATCGTCGCTTGCGGCGTGATGATCGATCAGGCTCTCAAGGCTGCCGACATGCTCGAGCAGAAGGGCGTTTCCGTCGAGGTTATCGACGCGTTCTCGGTAAAGCCCCTCGACGAGGAAACAATTCTTACTTCGGTTCGCAAGACCGGTTGCGTCGTCACCGCCGAGGAACACAGCGTTTACGGCGGCCTTGGTTCCGCTGTTGCCGAGACGCTCGTTCAGAACGAGCCTGTTCCCATGGAGATGATCGGAATGAAGGATCGCTTCGGCAAATCGGGTGCGTTCGAAGAGCTTCTTGGCTACTTCAAGATGGACGCTGCCGCGATTGTTGATGCCGTGGAGAGGGTTAGGTCGCGAGCCTAGTCTGCTAAAATTTAAGGTTGTCATAGTAATCGTGCAATCTGAACGGAGTATTCTGTGACAAATGCAAGCACCCAAGGGTCTCCTCGGCGTGTCGGTGGCCTTCATGCGGCACCGCAAAGGCAAGTGAGTTCCCAGCTCTCCGAGTCTCTTCCCGTCCTCGACGTGGAAGACGCCCCTCGTCAAACGGGGGAGCCGGTTATCACTTTCGACCATATGACCAAGGTTTACCCTGCTCAGCCCAATAGGCCTGCCCTTCATGACATCTCTCTGCAGATTTATGCAGGCGAGTTCGTCTTCTTGGTTGGTCATTCCGGCTCGGGCAAATCAACTATGATTCGTCTTCTTACTCGCGAGCTTAAGCCTACCGAAGGACATATCTATGTTGCGAACGAGGATCTCGGAAGCATGCGCAATTGGCGCGTTCCGTATCTTCGTCGCAACATCGGTTGCGTCTTCCAAGACTTCAAGCTTCTCCCGAACAAGAATGTTTTCGAGAACGTCTCGTTCGCGCTTGAGGTAATCGGCAAGAGCCGTCACGTCATCAAGACTCAGGTCCCCGAGGTCCTGCGTCTTGTCGGCTTGCAGGACAAGCTCAACAAGATGCCCGACCAGCTTTCCGGTGGCGAGCAGCAGCGTGTTTCCATTGCTCGCGCCATTGTGAACCGCCCGCCGCTGCTTATCTGCGACGAGCCTACGGGAAACCTCGACCCGCAAACCTCGCGCGGCATCATGGACCTGCTCGAGCGAATCAACCGCACGGGCACTACGGTTCTGGTTGCAACGCACGACCGCGAGATGGTCGACAACATGCGTCGCCGCGTTATCGCGCTCGACCGCGGTCATCTGACGCGCGACCAGGACAGGGGAGTGTACGGTTTCGATGTCTAGTTTCATTTACTTCATCAAAGAGGCTCTGCGCGGCTTTGCGCGCAACCTGTCCACCACGCTCGGCTCCATCATCACCATCTTCTTGTCGCTGTTCGTCATCGGCGTGTTCTTGGTGGGTGCGGCCGTCATCGAGAACGTGGTTAGTTCCGTCGAGAGCGAAGTCACCATCACGGCCTATCTCAGTGACGACGTAAGCGACTCCCAGGTCTCTTCGCTCACCAGCGAGATCAAGGGTATCGATGGCGTTTCCGGTGTCTCTTATGTTTCGAAGGATCAGGCGCTTGAGAACTTCCGCGCTATGTCTTCGAATCCCGAGATCGTCGATCAGCTTGACGGCGCGAACCCGTTGCCGGCTTCGCTGACCATCGAGCTTTCCGATCCGCAGATGGTTGAGTCCGTTGCAGGTCAAATCGTGGAAAACTCCACGTTCAAGAAGGCTTGCGACGAGCCTAGCAATCCCGCTGACTCGCTGAAGTACGGTCAGAAAACAGTTGAGCGACTGTTCCAGCTTACTAGCTACGTTCGCTACATCGGTCTTGCTTTGATCGTGCTGTTGATCTTCATCGCCATGGTGTTCATCAACAACACCATTCGTCTCGCTATTTTGGCAAGGCGCAAGGAGATCGCCATTATGCGCTTGGTAGGTGCTTCGAACGGGTTCATTCGCGGGCCGTTCCTGATGGAAGGCGCTATGCACGCCATCATCGGTTCGCTCTTGGCTATCGGCAGCATCGAGCTTATCCGTAGGGTTGCATTGCCCAAGGTTCAGTCTGCGCTTACCTTCCTGCCCATGGACGTCGCTGGTCAGACTTACGCGTTCATTTACGTTGGTCTTCTTGTCGCAGGTCTGGTCATCGGCCTTATTGGTTCGGCGTTCGCAATGCGTCGCTACTTGAAGGTTTAGCATTGCTGGCTTATCCTGATGGCTATGGATTCGCAAGATAATAAAACTAAGAGTCAATCTCGACTTGCAGCGCGCACGCGGAAAAAGCGTGCGCGCAATTTACGTATGATCAGGTCATCCCTGGTCATACTTGCTATTTGCTGCGCTTTTCTTCTGGGCTTTTTCGTCCGTGGCAACTCCATGTGGTTGCAGTCGCTTGGGTTTTCTCAGTCTGTGACGGGTGTTGAAGACTCCAAAGCAGCGGCATCTAAAAAGGACGTTTACAATGCGCTGTCCGCCAGAATGAGCGAAGTCGAAGAGGTTCTCAACGCCGATTCGATGGACTCATACGACCTTGATGCGGCTACGAACGAGGTCATGGCCTCGTTCTCGAAAGCCTCGGAAGATCCTTACTTCCGTTACTTCGACCCTTCTCGCTACAGTCAGCTGCTGTCTGACGACGCCGAGGGGTATGCAGGTGTTGGCGTGATGTTCTCTGAATACAACGGCCAGGCATATGCAGTCGATGTGTTCGAAGGTTCTGCAGCGCAGCTCTCCGATGTCCGTGTGGGCGACTTCATTGTTGCCATCAATGGCGATCGTGCTCAGGCTTGGACTCGTGCCGAGGTTATCGCCGCACTCAACAATCTTGAAGGCCAATCTGTCGCAATCACATGGCGTCGACCCGAGTCGCTTGAGTCGACGGGCGGGCAAGAGTTCACCACCGCTCTTCCGTGTGAGCCGTCCTCGTCACGCAATATCACCACTTCCGTTAACGATGGCGTTGGCTACATCAACATCAAGCAGTTCACGCAGAATTCTTCTGAGCTTGTTCGCCAAGCGGTTGAAGAGCTTGAGGCTCAGGGCGTCGAGGCATATGTCCTTGACTTGCGCGACAACCCGGGCGGCTATCTTAACCAAGCTGTCAGCATCGCCAGTTTGTTCATCAACAGCGGTAACGTAGTGCAGATTCAAACCAAGAACGGCACGAGCGCAAAAGCTGTTTCGGGCACGAGCGCCACCGTCAGGCCTTTGGTTGTTCTTGTCAACAAAAACACTGCAGCCAGTGCCGAAGTGCTTGCCGCCGCATTCAAGGAAACGCAGCGCGGCACTATTGTTGGTGAAGCCACGCTCGGAAAGGGCTCCGTCCAGGTTGTTCGTGAGTTGTCGTTTGGCGGCGCCATCCGTTATACGGCTGCTTATTACCTCACAGCCCAGGGCCGAAGCATCGATAAAACCGGCATCAACCCCGATATCACTGTTGTCAACGGAGATTCCGGTGACGCTCAGTACGATTACGCCATTGGCTATGCCAGCGGTCTTCTGTCGAATTAATGCCTATGCCTCGTAGAAGATCTCATACTCGTCGTATGCCCAAAGGCCATCCCCGAGGAACGCTTTCGGCTCGTCCCGGCGGTTATGGTTTCGTCATCACTGCTGAAGGTGAGTATTTCATCCCTCAGTCGAAAATGCACGGCGCATTCGATGGCGACTTGGTCGATATCGCACCGTTGCCCAATCAGGGAAAGTACCGCATGTCCCAGCATGAAACCGATGCGGGTTATGAAGAGCGCTCGAATAAGGGTGGGCACAAGTCAGGTTCGGGTTCAGGCAAGAAACCTTTTGCGCGTGTCGTCGCCGTTGTTCAGCGCGCGCATGATGTTATCGTCGGGCGTTACGAGATCGCTGAGCCATTCGGTGTCGTTGTGCCTGAAGACCCGCGCATCAATTATGATATCTTCACTCAGATTAAGGAAACGCCGGGTATTCCCGACGGTTCGATTGTCAGCGTCCGTATCACTTCTTTTCCTACGAGGAACAGTGCAGCGACGGGAATCGTCCAAGAGGTTTTGGGTGAAGCTGATGATGAGAGAATCCCTATCGACCTTATCGTCGGGCGACATAAGTTCGAGACTTCGTTTTCGGAAGCTTCGCTCGAGCAGGCTCGCAATTCGAAACTTGACGTTGAAAGCGCGTTGAGCCAAGGGTATCATGACCTTCGCAAGCGCTTTATCTTCACCATCGATCCAGCCGATGCGCGCGACTTCGATGATGCGGTTTCGCTCGAACCCGTTTCTAATCCACAAAGCGGTGCCGTTTGGCGTCTTGGTGTCCATATCGCCGATGTCGGGCATTATGTTCCATGGGGTTCTTCAATCGACCTCGATGCACGAAGGCGCGCAACCAGCGTTTACCTTGTCGACCGTGTGATTCCCATGCTTCCAGAAGAACTTTCCTGCGACCTGTGCTCGCTTCGTCCTTTTGAAGCTCGTCGAACGATGACGGTTGACATGTACCTTGACGCCGAGGGCAAGGTGCTTTCCTCGGATATCTACCCTGCGATTATCGAGTCGGCGGCACGTCTTACCTACGACCAGGCTCAAGAGCTTCTTGAAAACAAGGACGGCGACGTTTCGACGCCAGCCCTTTCCATCGCCGTACCCGAAGTTCTCGCGCTTTCGGGCGACCTCGCCAAACGAATCAGCGGTCTTTCCTTCATCGCCAAGCAGCGCGCAGCCGCCCGACGCGAGGTCGGCGGCATCGATTTCAAGACCGTGGAAGCTCGCGTTCGTCTCGATACGGAAGGGGCGCCGGTCGATGTCGATTTGCGCCGTAAAACCGATGCAACCGAGCTCATTGAAGAATCCATGATCCTTGCGAACGAGACGGTTGCGCGATTCCTTCGCGACAAGTCTTTCCCGTGCATTTATCGCGTTCACGAAGCTCCTTCGTACGACAGCCTTGAGGGATTGATCCCTGTGTTGGACGAGTACCCGTGGTTTAAGAAGATCGGCGATCATTGGCTTTTGTCCGGCGATCCCCACGCTGTGGCTGCAGCGGTCTCGTTCTCGGAGGGCCGCCCCGAGGGCAAGCTCGTCAACATGATCGTTCTTCGTTCCATGATGCGCGCCGTCTACAAGCCCGACTGCGAGCCCCATTACGGCCTTGCAAGCGAGGCATATTGTCATTTCACTAGTCCGATCAGGCGTTATCCCGACCTTGTCGTGCATCGGATGCTCAAGGCCGCGCTTGCAAAGCGCGGTGAGAAATTCGATCAGGAAGTGTCAAGCCTTACGTGGATCTCCGAGCATTCTTCGAAAATGGAGCGCGAAGCCGAGAAGGCATCGCAGGAATCGCAGATGGTCAAGATCGTTGAACTGATGGAGCAGCATGTCGGCGAAACGTTCTCAGCGATGGTGACGGGGGCTATGTCGTATGGCTTGTTCGTTCAGCTCGAGAACACCGCCGAGGGAATGATCCGCATCGAGGATTTAGGCCGTGAGTACTTCCTGTTCGATTCGCTTCGTCACCGTTTGATAGGCGCCGACTCCGGTCGTGAGTACCGCTTGGGGCAGCAGATGGCCGTCATGCTGGTATCGGCCGATAGAAGGACGCGTCGTCTCGACTTCAAGCCCATTCGCAAAAACGGGAAGAAGCCGGTAACGCATTCGTGAAGCTTGGGTGCCCTCTGCGATTTCGCCTCCGTGGCGCGTGCGCGTGGTATCATTCCACCCATGACTACTTTCATGGCACATTACATTTCACCCGCGGCGGCAGACGTACGCGGTTCGGGCTTCTTTGAATTCGAGAGCGACGCTCGCCTCAACTCGAAGGACAATCAGCATGATGCGCGCATGCGCATGCTCGAGCTGTACGGAAAAGATGCTGTTTCGTGGTCTATCGACAAGATCGAGAAGAAAAAAGCTTCGAATGCCGTCGTTGACGGGCAGCTTGAGCTTGACTTCAGGCCCGAAAAGCAGACTCGCAAGCGCAGGCACTCGAAGGGGTATTGGTAAGATGAAGCGCGAACGAAAGACCATCGCGAAGAATCGCCGTGCGTTCCACGAATACGAGATCCTCGAACGCTTCGAGGCCGGCATTGAGCTGTCGGGAACCGAAGTCAGGTCCCTTCGTGAGAACAATTGCCAGCTTACCGACTGTTTCGTTTTGATTCGCGGGGGCGAGGCGTGGCTGCACAATGTTCATATCGCGCCTTACCGTAACGGTAACATTGCTAATGTCGACCCCGACCGCAAGCGCAAGCTGCTTCTGCATAAGAAAGAGATCCGCCTTATCGAGCAGAAGGTTCGCGAGCGCGGTATGGCGGTTGTCCCGACGCAGATGTACTTCAAAGAGAACTCGCTTGTGAAGGTCGAGATCGCGGTCGCGCGTGGTAAAAAGATCCATGATAAGCGCCAATCCATTGCCGAGCGCGATCAGCAGCGCGATATTCAGCGTGCGCTGAAAGAGCGCGTTCGCTAACGAGCCCTTCTGGAGGACGGACGCATGGCCGAGAATCACGATGACTTCGAGCTCATCGAGCTTGAGTATACTGAAGACGACATTGCCTACTATATAGAAGACGAAGATGGCAACGAGCTTGGTTTTGCCATCGTTGACGAGAACGGCGAAGAGGTCGAGTATTACTACGACGGCGTAGAGGCCTCGCAGTATGAGTCTGCCGATTCCGCAGTCAACGAGCAAAGCGATGACTTCGGCGATGCTGAAGCAGAGCCCGTTGCGCAGGCTTCCTCTGCGCTAAAGCATCAAACGGCTCCCAAAGCCAAAGAGGTCAAAGAGGAGTCGTTTGCCTATTTGGCTGGAAACGCCGCCGGGAAAATGAAAGTCAAAGCCAAGACGGTTCCGGACAAGCTCGAGCAAAAAAAGAACGACGCAAAGAACTCTCACGCGAAGGAAGAGCTTAAAGAAGCCGCCTCCGATTTGAATACGCTTTACCATGCGGGCAAGGAAGTGGGGGACGAGTTGAAGGCGGCATACGACGATATCGCTGAGGTTCTGGATTTCCTTCCTGGGAAGAAGTTCAAGAAATTCAAGCGCTAATCGCGGGGCTTGATCTATATAAATGGAAGACGATCGTTTGTGGTTGAGTCCTTATCGTTTGTAAAGTCACATATATATGTTGTTGGAAGTGCGCCGGATTCGGCGCACTTCTTTTATTCGGCAACAGAATGTGCAAAGGACCCCTAAAGAAGAAGCAGAACATCGTCTGTCCAACTATAGGGGTTCACTGCAAAAGCGGGACTCCGATTAATCAGCGCGCGCAAGAAAGAACCCCTGAGGGGTCTTTGCTGGAGGCTGATTCGGGGTGCGATGAATGGTTGTGGAGGGAAGATGTAGAAAACGGCTTCTGAGATTCAAAGTTTCTTACTCGAGTAAACCCTTTTACGCATACGTTTCATTGGAGAACGCGTTGGTTTCCAATCAGAAATCCAACAAGAGATAACAAGAAGGTAACGTCATTACTTGATGTTGGATTGTGCCCTGAGAGGCAGATGAGAGACGGTAAGGTATGCCCTGCGAAAGGCACGGCCTGTCTAAAAAGAAGAACTCAGATGGCCTCAACATCAATATTCTTCGCCGTGCCTTTCATTTAGTGAAACTATCGTTTGGATTCAGACGGGCGCCTAAGTAAAAGCGTGCAAGCTGATTCGCTTGAATAGATAGACCGCACGCCTCCAATTCGCCGCTCCATGTTAAGGCGCTATCCCGAGAGGGATCCCCGTGCGGCCCCAGCTTTCCCTTCTTGCGTTCGAGTGCTTCGTTCGTCGTCCATCTTGCTGAAGTGCCGCCCTGCCCGGGA
>ERZ1034917.273-NODE-273-length-48832-cov-11.439285_pt1 | contig 48832 bp, 39 predicted proteins | sample MGYA00520605_ERZ1034917 | MGnify/ENA primary metagenome ERZ1034917 (study PRJEB33766, sample SAMN09781784) | gut metagenome | biome: gut microbiome | host: Homo sapiens | place: Madagascar | study: EMG produced TPA metagenomics assembly of the PRJNA485056 data... | reverse complement strand
CGTTAGTCGAGAGTCTGCCTCTTTGTTTTTAAAAAATTACGCAATATTCAGGTTACAGCTCTACCGGGAACACCGGATGCCGGAGCCGTTCGGCCATTCCCTGACTTTCATGGAAATCGACTGGATATTCGCGCTGAACCGGGCCAGCCGCCAGACTCCGTGGCGGTTCGATGAAGTTCATACCGCGCTGCGGGAATTCGCCGCCCTCTATATTCCCGCTCTGGAAGCACATCATACAGCAACCGGATTTGAAGACCTGCACGGGCTTTTCGGAGCCGTCACAGCACTGGCGGAGCTGCAGTTGGCCCTGCCCGGCGAGCTGGAAAGTTCCGTGCCGCTGAAAAACGTCCTGGACCGGCGGCCATTCATATGACCAGACGCGAGGTTTCCAATAAAAAATATAAGCAACCGCAGGAGAACAAAATGGAAAAAATCAGAAACAGATTCACATTGATAGAATTGTTGATCGTCATTGCAATCATCGCCATTCTCACCGCCATGCTGCTGCCCGCCCTCAATAAAGCACGTGGCCGCGCTCAGGCGGCGAACTGCCTCAACAACCTGAAAACCGTGGGGCTGGCCATCGCCTTTTATACCGATGCTTATGAAAGTTATCTGCCCAGTACAACCAACAGTTACAACAAATGGTATCTCTCCGGAAAAGCAACGGATACCAATATCGGTTTCGTATCGCTGATGCTGGGCTCCAAGGCGCGCCTGAATCCCCGGCTGCTGCTCTGTCCCTCCTATCGCTCTCTGGTCGTCAATGAGGCGGACGGCTATAACAATTACGGCCTGAATATCCAGCTTTTCTATCACAAAGCCGGTTCCTGGCAAACCGCCTGGAACAAACTGTCCCGCATCAGGCGCCCCGCCGAAACTTTCTGCGGAGGCGATATCCAATATGAGGGGACCAATCCGGAAGCGAGCGCCCGCTATGTCATCTCCCACGAATCAAACACCTATTTCGCCCGCTACTCCCATTCGCAGAGGATGAACGGGTTATTTGCGGACAGTCACGTATCTTCCTGTGCCTATCCGGTTCCGGCGCTCAACACGAACAAAATATTCTGGTATGGTTATGACAAGTAAATTTTCAGAAAACTCCCTGTTCCGCCGTCTTTCCTCTCTGCTTTTGTTTGCCGGCCTGACCATCGCTGTTCCTTCCCTGCCGGGCGGAGAGCTTGCGGACCGAAAAGCCGTATTCGCTCACTATACCGCCTGGCACACTCCCGGCAACGCTTCTTTCAATGCCCTGAAATATTACAATTTTCCGCTTTTTCGTCCCACCGGAAACTCCCGGCAAGACCTGCGCAATGAGATTCTCCTTGCCCAGTCTCAGGGGATCGACGGCTTTTTCGTTGATATCGTTCATAAACCGGGGAATATTCCGACCAACTACGTGTCGTCGCTGCTGGCCCTGCTCGATGCTGCCGAAGGCCTCGACTTCCACATCGGTCCGTGTCTCGATGTCCGCACGACAGTCACGAAGCAAACCGCCGAACTGACCAAACTGCTGAAGGCGGCGGCACATCATCCCAACTACCCGCATGTGGACGGCCGCCCGGTCGTAGCCACCTACACCTGCATCAACAACGGCAAACCGCGCTGGAGCGCCGATGAATTCCGGCAGATTCGACAGGGAGTCCGCGACTCCGGTTTCAACCCCTACCTGATCGGCCACTTCCGCTTCGACTTCCAACCGATCGACCTGAAACTGCTGGAAAGCTATAACGGCATATTCGACATGGCTTACAGTTTTGCGGAGACCGGACTCAACGGTACGCCCTCCGGCCGGAACATACGTATCCTGCGCAATTTCACCCTCGCCAATGGGATGCGGTGGATGGCCTCCCTGTGGCCCGGCTACTACGGAGCCTGGCTTAACGGACGAAACGATTTCTATCAGCCTTTCCTGGGCTTTGACCAGCTCCATGAAAACTTCCTTGCCCTGGACCGTTCAAAGGATTCATGGCTGCACCTGACAACCTGGAACGATCACGATGAAAGTTCCCTGTGCCCGATGCTCTTCACCCCCGCCAATCCCCGCATAGTCAAAGCCTATACCGACTTTTTCAAAGGGAGGGCGCCGTCGGTAACGGAACCGGAAATCATGTTCGCCTATTACCGGGAGCTGCTGCCGGGCACTCTCCTGCGGATCGAAGTTCTTTCACTGCCGACGCGACATACCGAAAGCGCGGAAATTTCCGGTGCGCTGCTGGATCTCTCAGGCAGGCAGGTCGCGTCCCTGCCGATACGCCGGCTCAAAACCGGCGACTTCGACCGCGCGGAATGGCTGATACCGACGCTCGATCTGGCAGAATCTCCGATACTGATACCGGAAATTTCAGTGCGAAGCGGAAACTATGCCCAAACCCGCCGCCTGCCGCCACTGCTGTTCAAAAGCGGCTGGCTGCAGAACCAGGTGACACAGAAAGTTGCCTTCCGGGACCAAATTTCCTTCAGACATTCTCACTTGGATATCAGCCGCAATGACGGAGTGACGCAAGTCTCCTTTGAATTCGATTCGGAATTTGAGTTCGATTCCGTCATTCTGTGGAAGAATGACCGGCCGGTCGCCGCAATCGATCCTGACGTCTCCGGCAAAAAGCTTCTGAATTTGCTGATCGTGCCGGACCGGCGCAATTTCACCCTGACGGTCCACAACGGGAAAATCCGGCGGGCGCTGCGCCGTTCAACCGGCAATGAGCACCCTGATTTCAAAGTCTCCGAGACACAGGTGGTTTCGCGGAAGAACTCTCCCGGCAAGCCGATTTCCATCACACTGGAAGCTGATACCGATACTGCGTTCACTCTGGCCGGAGGCGGCCGGAACCGCCGGTTCACCTTGAAACAACTGATGCAGCATGGGCCGCTGCATTTCGCGGGGGTGGAAGTGACCTGTTCCCCGGTCGCCACCGCCCTGTACAACGGACCGGCAGCTTCCATTGCCGCGGGCAGTTTCAAATTCGGCCTCTGGGAAGAAATCTCCCCCGGCGATATGTATTACGTCACCGCCACACGAACCGGCACCTCCGAGGCGCGAACCTTTCCACTCTTTCCCCATACTCCAGGAACGCCGGTTCCGACTGCATTGCTGGCAACAGCCGTCACTCCCGATACAAGTTCGCAGCGTTCCGGCCGCCCCGGCCGCATCGACACTGATCTGGCCGGCCGGCCTATCGAACTATCCCCGTCCGTCCGGACAATAAACCTGCATCCCGGCTCCATCCGCATGAGCCGCTGGACCTTTTCCCGGCGCGGCACGGATTCGTGGGGCGAGATGCCGCTGAATATCCCGGAAAAGTTATTGGGCAAAGGAGGGATCGGCAACGGTAACTGCCTGCTGTTTGACGGTTCAACTCCCCTTCGCATGCCATGCCGGGTATGGCCGATCAACAGCATGACGCTTGATTTTCAATTGAAACCGGATACCGCCCAGCAAGGCAACGCCGCAGATCTGTTCGTCCGCAGCGGTTGGTCATCCGCCTGCAATGTCCGGCTGCTTGCCGACGGACGGCTCAGTGTCGAACGCGACAATGGAGGAAAGACTCCCTCCGCCGTCCTGAAAAGTTCCCGCCCCATTCCCGTCAGCCAATGGACCCGTGTCCGAATCACCTTTGACGAACAGGAATTGAAGCTCTACCTCAATAACCTTCCGGATGGTTCCAGCCGAATCCAGCCGCAACGGACCTACGGGAATTGCACGACCTTCATAGGAAAAGACTTCCACGGCAGACTGGATGACATCGCCATCCTCGGCAGTGCAGTTCCTCCAGGCGATCCCATTTTCCCCTGAGAAAAAGCGTTCATCGATTCTGATGCAGCCTGAAAGGGCTGTTGCAAAATCCCAAGCAAGGTTTTGCAGCAGCCCCATTTTCAAAACAAAAAGACCATCCTGAACCGGATGGCCATTTTCAAAACAAAAAGACCATCCTGAACCGGATGGCCATAAAAAAATGGCATCCCCATGGGGATTCGAACCCCAGTTGCAGGGATGAGAACCCTGTGTCCTAGGCCTCTAGACGATGGGGACGCTAGTCGCATCAACTGATGATGTTACTTTAATGTAGTTGAAATTCCGGAAAAGTCAACCGGGAATCTGTAAAAAAATAAAAATATCCCGCTCCCTTCCACGCCGAAGTTTGCAATCCCCCGCAAACGATTGTACATTTATCAATTGCAATAACCCATTACCGGAGATTATCATATCATGAGTGAGACTTTCAACGAAGTCAGAACCCGCTTCGCCCCCAGTCCGACCGGCTTCATGCACGTCGGCAACCTGCGCACCGCTCTCTACGCCTATTTGCTCGCCCGTTCCAGCCGCGGCAAATTCGTGCTGCGCATCGAGGACACCGACCGGAACCGCCTCGTCAAAGACGCCGTCAAGGTCATCTACAACACCATGAAGCTCGCCGGGCTCAGCCACGACGAAGGCCCCGACGTCGGCGGCGAATACGGCCCTTACGTCCAGAGCGAACGCAAGCCGCTTTACAAGGAGTATGCCGAAGAACTGGTCAAAAAAGGAGCGGCCTATTACTGCTTCTGCGATAAAACCGAGGAAGCCGCAGAAGAGGAACACGCCTCCGAAACCGTCGGCTATGACGGCCGCTGCCGCAAACTCGCTCCCGCCGAAGTCGAGGCCAACCTCGCCGCCGGCAAGCCCTATGTGATCCGCCAGAAAATCGACAAGGAAGGCTCCACCACCTTCCACGACCTCGTGTTCGGCGACATCACCATTGAGAACAAGGTGCTCGACGATCAGATCCTGCTCAAGCGCGACGGCATGCCGACCTACAACTTCGCCAACGTCGTGGACGACCACTTGATGAAGATCAGCCATGTGGTGCGCGGCTCCGAATACCTCCCCTCCACCCCGAAATACAATCTGCTTTACCGGGCGTTCGGCTGGCCGGTTCCGCAGTACGTGCACCTGCCGCTGATCATGGGGCGCAACGAGGACGGCACCATCGCGAAACTCTCCAAGCGCCACGGTTCGGTCAGCTTTGAAAACCTGCTCGAAGACGGCTATCTGCCCGGCGCGATCATCAACTATATCTCGCTGCTCGGCTGGTCCCCCAAGAACGACCGGGAGCTTTTCACCCTCGCCGAACTTGAGGAAATCTTCAATGTGAACGGCCTCAACAAATCCCCGGCGGTGTTCGACTACGACAAACTGCGCTGGATGAACGGCGAATACATCAAGCAGATGCCGCTTGAGGATTTCACCGCGCAGGCGGAACGCTTCGCCGGAGTCGACGGCACCCCGCTTCAGGCCCGGTGGCCCGAAATCGCCCGGCTGCTGCACCAGCGCGTCGAAACCTTCCGCGACATCCCCGGCATGACCGGCTTTCTGCACCGTCTGCCGGAATACGAGACCGCCCTCTACAACCACAAGAAGAGCAAGTCCAATCCGGAGAACGCGCTGGAAACCCTCAAAGAGCTTCAGCCGCTGCTCGACGCCGAAAACGACTGGTCGCTCGACCGGCTCAACGCCCTCGTCAGCGATTACGCCGCCAGCCGCGAGGTGAAGCTCGCCCGCGTCGCGTGGGCGCTGCGCATCGCGGTGGCCGGGCTTGCGGTCACTCCCGGCGGCGCGCCGGAGATCATGAACATCCTCGGCAAAGAGGAATCCATGCGCCGCATCGCCGGGGCGATCGCCCTGCTCGGCGGCAACTGACACATTTCCCGTCACGTTCGGCCGCCTCCAGCCGGGGCGGCTTTTTACGTTTTCATCGAAAAAGTTCCCGGTCCGGCCTGCCGCCGCTAAGAACCGCTTCCCTCCCCGCGTCTTACACTGCGAAAACGAAAAATTCACAAGGTTACTTCAATGGATGATCGCGAAGCGGTATTCAATCATCTGATCGATGAACATCTGCCGATGCTGCGCAGCGTGGCGTACCGGATCACCGGCAACGCGGCGGATACGGATGAGGCGATTCAACTGGCGCTGCTGTCGGCGTGGAAAAAATTCGACACGTTCCGGGGCAATGCGAAAATGTCGAGCTGGGTCTACCGGATCACGGTCAACGCCGGCTACGACATCCTGCGGGCGCGGGAGCGCGAATCGCGCAAACTCGCCGCCTATGCCGCCACTCCGGCCGTTCCGGAAAACGACAGTTCCGATGTGGAACGGCTCGAAGCGGCGATTGCGGAACTTCCCGAACTTTACCGGGAAGCGATCGTGCTGGGTGTGCTCAGCGATCTCGACGGGAGGACCGCCGCCGAACGGCTCGGCTGCTCCCCCAACACCTTGTACCAGCGGATTCACAAGGCCAAACAACTGCTCCGGCAAACATACCGGGAGGTGCAATATGAATAAGGACAGAATCGACGAACTGCTCGAACAGGCCCGGGAAAAACACCCGGCCCCTGCTTCGGAATTCTGCTCCGCCACAGAATTCAAGCAGATGTTTTTCCGGCGCTCCCGGATGCAGAGCGCCAAGGCCCGGCCGCTGCGCCGCGCCATCTGGGGTCTGGCGGCGGCTTCGCTGCTGCTGATCGCGGGAGTCGCCGTGCAGCTGGCCTCCGAAGAAAAGCGGCAGGCGCAGGAAGGCGAAGCGGCGGACCGGCTCCGGCAGCTGGTCGCATTGTTCAGTCCGGACAGCGGCATCGGCATGGTTAACGGCGAACCGGTCACCTTCGACCGGCAGAACGGCCGTCCCACCCGGATGGTCGAACTCGCCGTCTACGACCGGAACGACCGGCAAGTAGCCATATTGGAGCTGGCGGCCGGCGCCGACGATTATTTCGAGCTCACGGCAGATCGCCTGAAAGGGGCAGTCAGCCTGCAGCGGGGACCGGACCGGGACCAGATTCTGGAATTCAGCCTCGCCCTGACCCTCGGCAACGGTGAAACCGTCAAATTGCGCGACATCGGCGTAATGAAAACAGGATGTAATTATACCGCCCGCGATGCGGATTACCGGATCGAGAAACGTTTACTCAACATTTAAGCCGGAACCATGAAACACCTGATCATCCTGTTCTTTTTCCTTGCCGCGCAACAGGCGATGGCTTCCACGGTCGCCCTGCTCGGACGCGGCGAAGCCGGGCAGAACCTGGCCGACCGCATTTTCGCGTCAAGCCCTGAATTCGACTTTGTCGAGCGCGACCGGATTCAGGCGGTGCTTCAGGAGCGCAAACTCTCCGGCGACAGGCTTGATTCCGTCGCTGTCCGGCGTCTCGCCCCGCTGCTGAAGGCCGATCTTTTCGTACTGGTTTCGGCGGATAAGGAGGAAGCGCGGGCGCGGCTGCTGATCTTCGAACCGGCCAACGGCTTCCGGCTCGCGGACGAGCAGCTGCCCGCCGAAAACCCGGAGCAGGCCGCTGCGGGGTTGATCCGGCAAAAACAAACTCTCATCGAAGCTCCGGGGCAAACAGTGTTCCTGTCGGCCACCGGCATCCGCGACCGTGCCCTGCCCCGGCGCCACTGGATCGACGCTCACCGCACCGCCGACGAATTCCAGCGGCGGCTGTTGCGCCTCGACCGGCTCGTACTGCTGGAACGCGAAGAACTCGACACCCTGATCCGGGAGCGGCAGTTGACCGGAAGTTTCGGCAAACTCGCCGCCGCCTCCCGGCTGCTGGCGCTGGAGCTCGGTCCGGGCCGGAGCGCCGACGAATACTTTTGCCGGCTGCTGCTCTACGCGCCGGGCGGAACCGTGCTGTTCACCGCCGAAGCTTACAGCACCGGGGACGATCCGGCGGGAACTCTGCTCGAAAAGCTGGCACACTACCTGAAACGCACTCCCCCTCCCCCTGCCGCCTCCGGCGACCGCAAAGCCGAAGCTGCCCGCTTCTTCGAGGAGGCCCGCTGGTACAAAAGCAGCCCCTTGGAAGAAGAACAGCGCATGATCGCCCAATACCGTACCGCCTGGCTGCTCGATCCCGACAATCCCGAATACCGCCGGGCGCTGAATACCCGCCTTGCCATAGGTTACCGCCGGTCTCCGCTGCCGGTTCCGCTTCTGCTGGAACGTCTGGAGCTGGTCAATGCGGTGCTCGGTCCCGAATTCGGCGATCCGTGGACATTCCGGCGTAAAGTTCCCCGGGGGACTCCCCACCTTTCCTGCGAACCGCTTGACCAGATCCTGTATGCGCTTTATGAACAGCGTGACCGCCTCACGCCGGAACAGCAATCCCGTATCCGCCCCATCGTCGACGCCTACCGGGCGTATCTGCAACGACGCCACACCAAACTTCGGGAAGAACTGTTGAGCCTGAACCGCCCCGGAGATATTCATATTTCCCTGTACCATTATGTGCACGGTTCACTGAAATTTCTACAGCCGGAATTCTATTTCAATCCGGCGCTCTGCATTACGCAGGGAAGCGGGCAAGTCGCGGCGATGTTCAGGGATATCGCCATTTGCCGGGGGAAAAAGCCGGTCCCCAATTCAATTTACCTGAACGACGAGCATTCCGACACTCACAGGCAGCTTCACGCTTATCTCAGGCTGTTGCCGCCGGATGCCGCCGCGCGGCAGGCCCGCATCTGGGCACCGCAGTTCCGGCAGGAGGAACCGGCCGGCTTTCAATTGCTTGCGGAATGGCTTGATCTTTATGCGGCTTTGCGGGAAGCGCCGCCGCGGACCCGTGATGAACTGGCTGGCGTGTTGCGTCCCGTCCTGTTGCGGCGCAAGCCGTGCCGCCTCCCGTCCGAACATGACGAGCTTTGGACAGAACTGATCGAAGACGCCGGAATCAAGCCGGACGCCGGCTTTGCCGCATGGCGGTTCATATCGGATCTCCGGCGGGAGCTTGACGACCGCTCCACTCCTCCGCCTCCCCCGCCGGTCGATCGTTTTTCCTCGGAAAAGGCGCGGAAGTTCTTTGAACGCCACCGTCTTATGCCTTTGCTGGCACAGGCCGTCGAATACAGCCGGAAACCTTACGCGGAGCAAGTTTCCGCCCGAATCGGCGCTCTGGACTTTCCTCCCACCCATTTCCCGCCGTGGAGTGTCGATCTCGCCGCCGAACTTCACCCGGAGTTTGAGATCCGTCAGCTCTATCCGGCCGCCACCTCCCCGGACCACCTGATGATGCCGGTCGCCGGTGCGGCTCAGGACGCCGCCGGTTCCGTCTGGCTGCTGCTGAAGCGCAGCAATGCCTTGACGCTGCATCGGATCGACCCGGCTTCCGGGGCAAATGCCCGCACCCATGCGATCACCGACCGTCAGGTCATGGACCGGCTTGCGAAACTCGACGGCAACCGGTTGTCCGTTTCCGCCGGAAGCGCCTTCCTGCGGCTCGGCGACACGGTGGCGGAACTTCCGCTCGACGGGGCCCCCGTCAGGCTCCACACCGACCTGCCCGGCAAGGTGGTCGGCGTGGAACGCAAGGACGACCGGATCTGGTTCGCGACGGAGGGAATCGTACTCTCCGGCAGGACGGATGGGACGGAGCGCCGGGTACATCTCTCCAAATTCGACGATACCTGCCGGGCATTTCCAAACGCCGACCACCGGTACCAGTTCCGGCTTCGCGGATTCTTCGCCGAACCGGGAGAACCGGACCGGTTCCTGCTGATCGGCGAATGCGGTTTCGTCCGCTTCGACGCCGACGCCGGAACCCTCGAACCGCTGCTGCAGTCGCGTCTGCTGCTGCAACCGCAGCACGAAAGCATGGACAGCATTCAACGCTCCGGCGAAAGCGTGCTGCTCTGTACCAACCATCCCGATTTCTATGCGGTCGCCTGTTGGAACCTGAAACAAAAATCGGGGGAATTCCGCTGCGGCGGCAAGCGGGAACCGCAACTGCCGCGCAACCTGCTGCTTCCCGCCCGTGAGACCCCGCCGGTGCAACGCTGGCAGGACCTGCCGCCGTTATGGGGCGCCGCCTGTTTGCGGAACGGGCTGCTGTATACGTCGGGGGGCAACCACATCCGCAGTCTGCTGTTCCGCCCTGATGCTCCCGCCCGGACACCTTTCTGGTTCTTTCCGCAGTTATTCACGCTCTTTCCCGACCCGGACGGACGCTCGATACTGCTCGTCACCCGTCACCAGCTATTCAAGGTCACACCCAAAGCGGAGGTCTTATAATGCGTTTTTCCCCACTTCTTCTGTCGGCGGTTCTGCTCCCGGTTCTCGGCGCGGCGGAGCTGGAATACCGGTTCCTGCCGGAAAAGGGCGGCTGGCATGTTTCAGCCACTACGCCGAACGGCATTCCCCGGGAATACTGGTACGAAATTTTCCCGGAAGGAAACAGCGTCCTGCTCCGTGCCGAACGCAACAACCAGACCGCACTGATTTTGGAAAATACCGTAACCATGCCGGGAAGTTATACGCTTACCGGAGAATTGCGTACCCTGACCGGTCAGGAACAGCTTGCAATCCCGATCAGTGGAAACGATTCGGAGGGAACCCGACGACTCCACGCCAGCCGCGGTAAATCGCAACCGGCTTCCGACCGGCATTTCACCTCCTGGAGCGAGAGACCGGTTCGCAAGCTCCCCGGTTCCTCCCGGACTGGAGAATGGGAAAGCTTTCAATTTTCTTTCGAAGTTCCCGCTTCTTGTATGGAATGCGGCACTCCCGTGCGATACGACCAGTTGAAACTCCGTTTTCTACCATACATTGATCATGACTCCAAGCTCACGCGTCCAATGGAGCTGGAGCTGCGCAACCTCAAACTCACCGGTCCCGGTAAAATATCGCAGCCGCCGCCAACGCCGAAAAAGGCAGCCGGGCAGAAAACGCCGGCCAAACGCGCCGAAACGGCGGAACCGGGGAATCCGGGCAATCTGTTCGACGCCCGGCCGATGCTGAAAAGCGGTTCCATGCGGAATCCCCCCTTTTCGCCGGCAGGACGGCTGACGCCCGAACAGCTCACCCGGCTCAACCCGGACTTTTCCATCCGGCCGATTTTCCGGTATCCGTCGGAACAGGAGCGCAGATATTCCAGATATTTGCGTTTTCCCCCCGCCGCCTCCAGCCGCGGCCCTTTTGCCGCCGCCACGATATACGACGGGAAATTCTACGGCATCTGCCGCAACGGCAAGCAATCCGAACTGTGCGAATACGATCCCGCCTCCGGCAAATGGCGCACGCTATGGCGAAACACCGCACCGGAAAGTATTGACAACTATCCTTACGGAAACGGCAATGTGCCATTGCTGCACACCGGGGCCGTAATCTGGAGCGGCTACGGCGGAATCCCGGCCAATGGCGGCGCCCCGGCTCCGCTGCCTGATTTCTTCCGCCGTCCCGGAACCTACGCCCTGCTCGGGCGACAGTTCCATGCCGCCGGTCCCGGTCCCGGGCAACTGCTGAAATTCAAACCGAACGGCAGTCCCGATCAACCATTGGTATTGGATCGGCAGAACCTGCCTCCCGGCAGATTGGAAGGGATCTGGAGCTATCCCGACTCCCGAACATTGCTGGCGCAGGCCGGCTCCTATCTGTATGAAATTCAACCCGCCACCGGTGCGGTCCGCCGGAAACTTCAGTTCCATGGCATTCCCCGCATCATCGACACGCCGCTGGGCCATATCCTCACTCCCCGGCAGGACTACCCCGCACTCCTTGCGGTCGACGGCGGGCCCGGACAACCTTTCCTGGTGATTGCCGGCCCCCCGAATTTCATCCCCGGAATGCGGGTGCTGCCGGGAGCCGCCGACCGCAACCTTCCGCCCAAGCTCAAGCCGCTCGGCCTCAAGGGGCAGTATCTGCTGTTGCGGGACGAATGCCATCGGCTCCTGCTGATAAATCTCGTCCGGCCGGAGCGGTCACTGATGCTGCGGGGCATCGGCTTCGGGCGTTTCCACCTCTCACCCGACGGAAATACGCTGTGGCTGGAGGGAGAGGACGCACTTTATGAAATCACGCCGCGCGGCGGATGGGGCAGCCGGCCCGACAGTCAGGAGGGAATCACCGTCGAAGATCTCCGGCTTGAACAGCAGGGAGCGGCAAGGCTCGACCCGGCGCAGGCGCTTCAGCAGAGTTTCGCCACCGACGCGGACCTTTTCCGGGTGCGTCCCGTGCAGAAAGGCAAGCGGCAGGCACTCGAATTCACGGCGGAGAAGGTTCCGTTCGAATGCCGCGTGTCGCTGCAATTCAATCCGGAACTGACCACGGGCAAGTCGCTGCGACTCATTTTCAAGCCGGACGACCTCGCCCGGCAGCTGCCTGCGCTGCGCGTCGGGGAAGGCGCCAATTCCGGCATCAGCCCGCTCGCCGCCGACGGCACCGTCACGCTGCGTTCCGGCTCCGGCCTGGTGGAACTGATTCTGGAAAAGTCCGACCAGCCGGTCACCTTCACCATAGATACGGTCCTGGTATCCAAAGGAAAGGAGTTCCTCCGATGAAAACGATTCCCGCCTGCTTGATATTGCTGCTGCTCGCGGCAACCGGACACGCCGCCGAACCGCTCGACCTGACGACCGGGCGCGAAGTCACCGTCCCGGTCGAAGTGCACGGTTCCTACCAGCTGGTTGCGGCCAACGGCCGGGTGCTGGCGGCCGGCACCGCCGACGGCTGCCCGGCTTTCTACCTCGCCGCCCTGAAACCGGGCGCGTCGGAACAGGTCGACCTGATCGCCGACAACATAAAGCAGCCGCTGATGCTGCATTCCCCCCGGCCGCTCGCCGGACTCAAAGCCCGGTTCGACCTGCGGCCGGCACTGCGCCGGACTCTGCTGGATGCCGGGTTGTCCGCTGCCGGAGAGTGTCCCATCCTGTTTACGGACACTTTGTCCGGCGATGGGAACGCCCGGCTCCAGCTGCTGTTCCCGACCCGTTCGGACCTGCCGCTGGCGCTGCCGGAAAATTGGCGGGAAATCCGGATGGTCCGCGCTAAGATTCCCGGCACGCTCGGCGTCTTATACCGTGAAAAGCAGGAAACAATCGACCGGACGGGACGCGCCTCCTATATCGAACTGCGCGACGGCCGCCGCCGCCTGATCGTGTTCTCCCCGGAGTTCGACCCGGCCCGGCTGGAAAATATCATACTGATCCAAACCATATTAAAGGAGATGAAATAATGAACAGATTGCTGATGATCCTCGCGGCGGTATTCACCGTCCACAGTGCCGCTGTTGCGGCCGATCCCGCCCCGCAGCCGGAGACGGCCTCCCTGCCGGTTCCGACCATCGCGGTGCTGCCTTTCGACTCGCGCGGAGCCAGGGCGCAGGATGAAAATCTCGGCAAATCGATCGCCGAGCTCCTCTCCGTCGAACTCGCGACGCAGGGAGATTTCGAACTGGTCGAACGCGCCGAACTCGACAAGATCCTGACCGAACTGCACCTTTCCGCCACCGGGCTGGTGGACAAGGAGACCCAGCTCAAGCTCGGACAGCTCACCGGCGCGAAAATCCTGATCACCGGCTCCGTGTTCCGCAGCGGCGACAACAACTACGTCGTCGCCAAGCTGATCGGCGTCGAAACCGGCAAGGTCCTGCCGGCCGCCGCCAAAGGCGGCAGCGCCGCCACCGATCTCGTCTCCGAGCTGGCGGTCAAGGTGGCCGGACAGCTGACCGCCCGTTCCCGGCAGCTGATGCCCAGGCCGAAAACCGCGCTCTCCGTCGCCGGTGAACTCTCCGGAACCGTCAAGGGAAACGGGCGCAAGGTCTACGTGAAGATCTCGGAGAGCATCAGCGCCCCCGCGATCGATCCGGCTGCCGAAACCGAGCTCAAAAAGCTGTTGATCGCCCTCGGCTTTGAAGTGGTCGAAGACCGGCAGGACGCCGAATTCCTGTTCCTCGGCGAAGGGCTGGCCACCGATTCCGGGCGTTACCAGAATTTCTCCAGCTCGACTGCGCGGCTCGAACTCAACCTCTACAAAGGCAAGCAAGTATTGCTCTCCGACCGCCAGAAGGAGACGGTCGCGGGGCCGAGCTATGTGATCGCCGCCAAGGACGCCCTCGCCCGGTGCAGCCTTGAACTGGCGCGCCGGATGCTGCCGGCACTCAAGTAAACAAACAACCCGGCGGGTATCCGCCGGGACTCCATCGGCGTACCGGCAAGGTGCTGCGCGATTCCCGGACCGGCGGGACAAAGAAACCGGAAGCTCCGACACGGGACACGGCCGATCGGGGTAAGGCGGTCCGGGAGGTATCAAGGGGTCCGGCTCCGCCAAGGGAGGCAGCCAGCGCATGAGTTTTTCTGTTGCAATGCGTTTCCAGTCCGGACCGGAGCTCCGGGACCGGCGCCCTGCTCCCGGGAGAAGCGCAGCGCCTTACCGGTATGCCGATGGATTCAGCAGGCGGGGAATCACGGATTTCCCGCTTTTTTGCTTCCCTGCAAGATCGTACAAGACATTCCTCCGGCGCGGTGATATATTATGCGTGCAAAAGGGAAATTATCATGTGCCGTGAAACCAGAACCATCCAGCGCGACCCGGAGCTGAAGATCGAAATCTGCACCTTCCGGGAAGTCGTGCACCGTTTTCCGCTCCACTTCCACGACCACTATGTGATCGGCTGCATCGTCAGCGGGAGGCGCAAGCTGTTCTGCTCCGGAAAAACCTTCGAGGTGGAACCGGGCGACCTGCTGCTCTTCAATCCCCGGCACCCCCACTCCTGCGAGGAGCTGGACGGCTGGCCGCTCGACTACCGCAGCATCCATGTTTCCGGGGAAACCATGCGCGCAACGGTCGGGGCGATCACCGGAACGCCGGAGCTGCCCGTGTTCCGGGGCCCCCTCCATCCGCACAGCGAACTCGTGCCCCTGCTTGAAGAGCTGCACGAGATGATCCTCCGCAACGACCATCCGTTCCGCCGGGAGGAGGCGTATTTGCTGCTGGTGGAAACGCTGCTGCGCGACTGTTCACCGACCGTACCGCTCCCCCCGGCTGCCGTGCCGGAGTCGCAGCTCGCCGCCGTCAGCCGTTTCCTGGAAACCGGCTACGCCCGCAACATCACGCTCGACGAGCTGGCACACCGCACCGGCATCGGCAAATACCGGCTGCTGCGCGCTTTCACCCGCAGCCGGGGAATCTCCCCATGCCGCTACCTGGAATCCATCCGGATCTCCTGCGCCGTCAAGTTGCTGGCACAGGGCTGTCCGTCCGCCGAGGCCGCCATGCTCGCCGGCTTCGCCGACCAGAGCCATTTCACCCGCGTTTTCAAGCGGACGATCGGCGTCACCCCCGGCCAGTACCGCCATATCTTCACGCCGGAGGCCAGGCCATGACGTTCAGCCGGAACGCCGCCGGACACCTCGCCGCGCTGCTGACCATCCTGATCTGGGGTACCACCTTCATTTCGACCAAAGTGCTGCTGCGCAGCTTCTCGCCGGTCGAAATCTTGTTCATCCGGTTCACCATCGGTTATCTGTCGCTGCTGGCCTTTTTCCCGAAATTCCTGCCGTTCCGGGAGCTTCGGCACGAACTGTACTATGCCGGAGCCGGCCTCAGCGGCGTCACGCTCTATTTCCTGGTGGAAAACATCGCCCTGACCCATACGCTGGCCTCCAACGTCGGCATCATGGTCTCCGCCGCTCCGCTCTTCACCGCCCTGCTCGCGTGGCTCTGGCTGAAGCGGAAACGGCCCGGCGGCCGGTTCTTCCTCGGCTTCGGAGCGGCGATCGCCGGCATCGCATTGATCGTATTCAACGGCAACACGGTCCTCAAACTCAATCCGCTCGGCGACCTGCTGGCGATACTGGCCGCGCTGATCTGGGCGGTTTATTCGATCCTGACCAAGCTGATCGCCGGTTTCAACCTGAATATGGTGCTGTGCACCCGGCGGATCTTCTTCTACGGCTGGCTGTTCATGATTCCGGCGCTTTTCCTCTTCGGCTTCCAACCGGAGACAGCGCGCTGCTTCGAATGGCTCAATCTCTTCAATCTGCTCTTTCTCGGCTTCGGAGCCACCGCCCTCTGCTTCGCGGTCTGGAACTGGACCGTCAAAGTACTCGGCCCCGTCGAAACCAGTCTCTATATCTATCTGGTTCCGGTAGTCACCGTGCTCTCGTCAGCCCTGATCCTGCGGGAACGGCTCACGCCCGCCGCCATCGCAGGCACAATCCTGACGCTCGCCGGCCTGCTGATCTCCGAGGAACGCCTCCGGCTTCCCGGGATTCGCACATGGCGTTCCCTTCTGAAAAAACAGACAACCCGGCCGGAATAAACCGCCGGGCTGCCTTTGGGAAACCGCAACTGCAATCTATTTTTTATAGGGCTGCATGAAAACCCGGAATTTCTCGACGGTGGAGATAAAGCTGTCGCGGTCGGCAGCCGGAAGGGTCGCCAGAAACTCATTAGTCAGATTCTCGAAATTCTTTTCCCCTTCCGCGAAGCGCTTGCGGCAGGAGTCGGCCAGGCTGATTGCGACGGCACGGCGGTCCTGCGGGTTGTGGTCGCGGCGCAGCACGTCTTTGCGTACTAGGGCGTCGACCATTTCAGAAGCGGCGGCGGGAGTGATCGCCAGCGATTCGGCCAGGACTTTCAGGGTTACGCCCTCCGGATAGTCGCGATTGAGGACATGAACGTTCTTGATCATTCTCAACTGGTTGAACGTCAGGGAAAAGAGCATTTCATCGGTGATCGAGATATTCATGTTGCGCATGATATCCGTCACCTCAAACATCTTACGCCACAGCGGAATGACTTCTTCACTATTCATTGATTGACATCCGGTTAAGTTTTTTTGAAATTAGGCCATCCTTAACATACTGCCTTCAATAATATTTTCAAGTCCTTAATGAAATAAAAACGGCGGTAAATTCATATTTCCGGTTGACATAAGACAAGTTGGAATTAAATTTACAGCATGGCAAAGCAATAGAATGGAAAGCTGGGGTTCATGCAGAGTTTGAGAGTGAAGGGCGGCGCGGAAATCCGCGGTTCGGTTACGGTAAGCGGCAACAAAAACGCGGCGCTGCCGATGATCGCGGCGCTGCTGCTGGCCGAGGAGGAGTGCGTACTGCGCAATGTGCCCGATATCCTCGACGTGCGCACCATGCTGGACATCGCCGGAGAGCTCGGGGCGGAATTCTCCTTTAAAAACCACGTGCTGAAATTCCGCTGCCGCGACATAAGGACCACCAAGGTATCGCGCGAAATGTGCTCCCGGAACCGGACCAGCATCCTTTTCGCCGCTCCGCTGATCGCCCGCTGCGGCGCCGCCGAGCTCTTCCCGCCCGGCGGCGACGTGATCGGCCGCCGCCGCCTGGACGGGCACTTCTACGGACTGATCAAGCTGGGTTCCGCGATGTCGGGCGATGAAACCTACCGCTTCCACGCTCCCGGCGGGCTTTTCGGCCGCGAGCTTTTCCTCGACGAAGCGAGCGTAACCGCGACCGAACAGATCCTGATCGCGGCGGTCACCGCCAAAGGCAAAACCACCTTGTACAACGCGGCGGGCGAACCTCACGTGCAGGACCTCGCCCAACTGCTCAACGCGATGGGCGGCAGGATCACCGGAGCCGGCAGCAACACCATCGAAATCGAAGGCGTCGAGAAACTGCACGGCTGCGACTACACGATCGCGGGCGACCATATCGAAGCGGGCAGCTTTCTCGCGCTGGCCGCGGCGACCGGCGGAGAACTCACGGTGCACGGCACCGCGCCCCGCCACAACTGGATGCTGCGCCGCGTGTTCGAGCGGCTCGGCGTCGCGATGGAGCTTTATTCGGACCGGATCATCCTGCCCGGCGGCCAGCAGCCGAAAATCCAATGCGATTTCGGCGGTCACATCCCGCAGATTTCGGATGGCCCGTGGCCGCAGTATCCGTCGGACATGATGAGCTGTTCGATCGTCGCGGCCACCCAGTGCACCGGCACGGTGATGTTCTTCGAGAAGATGTTCGAAAGCCGGATCTACTTCGCGGACCGGCTGATCAGCATGGGAGCCAACGCGATCGTCTGCGACCCGCACCGGGTGGTGATCACCGGCAAGGCGCAGCTCCACGCGGTCACGATGTCCAGCCCGGACATCCGCGCCGGAATGGCGATGGTGATCGCGGCGCTCTGCGCGAAGGGGACCAGCACGATCCATTCGGCGGAAGTGATCTACCGCGGCTACGAAAACCTCTGCGCCAAGCTCACCGCCATCGGAGCGGAAATCGAAGAACTTCGCCCCTGATCCCGCCGCGGCCCCCCTGCCCGCTCCCCTGCCGGAGCGGGCTTTCAGGTGATTTGCCTTCTCAAGTAATTGCACTCATTGCGATTTTCCGGATTTTTCTGATTTTTTCCCGAAAAACATTTGGAAATGATGCGGCTCTGACGGTCATTCCGCACCTTGCCGGCATCCTGCGCCCGGCTTGCAGGACACTGATGATGCAGGAGGGCATTTTTTTCCGAACGGCGGTATTTAACAATTGATTTTCCGGACAAACGGACTATATTAAGCGAGGTTTATCTTATTTGGGAAAAAGGATTATGTTTTCGGCTACAATATCTGCCTGTTTTTTTGATCGCGGGGAAAATGTGTCCGGGAACCGTAAACCGTTTCTGATTTGTTTCCACTGCCGTAAATTTCCAGATTGAATAGGATTTACGGTTATTTATTTTCAGGCGGCGCCGAAAAACAGCCGCCGTTGACACGGCATCCTTACTCGGTCGGGACGATCAAGTGAGGATGCCACTGCATGGGAAAAATCCGCCTCTCGGCCTTAAATCCGCATGGATAAAATCGATATCGTAAAACAGCCGGAACGTCACTGGGGATATGCTTATCTGCACCCCAGGACGGAGAAAATGGTTGCGCAAAAACTGCGGAATGCCGGGATCGCCTGCTATCTGCCGGTGATTCCCCGCGCCTATATGATGCACTCCACCAAAGTGATTACGGAAGTGCCGATGTTCCCCGGCTATCTTTTTCTGTGCCTGGGGCGTTTTGAAGCCGCCGACCTGAAGATCCGGGAAAAGAAAATCGTCAAAATCGACCTGCAGTTCGACGAAGGCCGGGAAGCCCTGCTGATCGATGAACTTCATACGCTGCAGCGTTGTGAGGCGCTGGCGAAAACGGAGCCGATCCTGATCAATCCCGGCATCCGCCACGGGGATAAGGTGCTGATCACCTCCGGCTCTCTGGCGGGGCTGGTCACGGAGGTGGTCCGCCGGGACGACGCCCACGATGCGATCATCGTGAATGTAACGCTGCTGGGACAGCATATCGAATACCGGCTTCCCGCCGAAAAACTCAAGAAGTTGACGGAATAACGCTTCGAAGCACAATACGCAACCCCAAACACGTCTGAACTGTTTCCTTTCCGAAACAGTTTGTTCTTTTCGCATTTCTCAATGCGGCAGTGATGATCCTGACTCCACTGAAAAATTTTATCATCTCCACCTGTCCTGAAAAACTGGACAAGCTGAGCCGCTTCCGGCATGGCTGGGCATGGCTGCTGCTCACCGCCCTGACGGCGGGAGGCGCTTTCCGCCTGTGGCGTCACTGGGCGGAGCCGATGATCTCCCGCGACGGCGTCTTATACCTGCGTCAGGCGGAACTCTGGCTGACCGGCGGTTTTCAGGCGCTGCAGGGAAGCGAGGCCGCCTGGATACCGCCGCTGCTGCCCTGGAGCATCAGCCGCGGCATGCTGTGCGGTCTTTCCGCCTATTCCTCCGGAATTCTGGTCAATGTTCTGACCGGAACTTTACTGATTGCGGCGGTGTTTCTGCTGGCGGGGGAATTTTTCAGAGATAAACGTCTCGGAGCGCTGGCGGCACTGTTCTGTGCATTTGTTCCTGAATTCGTGCAGCTTTCCGTGGAAATCCAGCGCGAATCCCTGTATCTGCTTTTCATGACGCTGGCGTTATGGCTGGCGGTCTGTGGCTTTCGGCGCAGAAACCGCTTTTACTGGAGCGGAGCCGGGGCCACGGCTTTTTTGGCGGCTCTTGCCCGATATGAGGCGTTGGAACTGTTCCTTTTCATCCCGTTTTTTCTGCTGGGCCGCCTGTGGCTGAATGCGGAAGAACGCCGTGAAACCGGTTGGGCACTTTTACTTTTCCTGCTCGGCGGAGCCGTCGGTGGAATCCTGCTTTCCATATTGCTCGGGATTCCGCTGGAATACTACACGGAAGCCCTCACGGGGCGGTTGCGGGGACTGTGGGGCTGAAATGCTCGAAAACCTGAACCGCATTTTCGGGGCCTGCTTCCCGCCGCTGGTGATACTGGGCTGGCTGGGAGCGGGGATTTTTCTATATACGGCATTCCGTTCGAGGGAGTGGCGGAAGAAACTGACCGGAGCGGAGGGCTTTCTGGCGCTGCTGCTGTTTTTCATGATGGCGAACCGGATACCGAACCCGGCGATCATCAGCTTCCGCTATGTGATCGGAATCGGCATTCTGACGCTCTTCTGGTCGGTCTGGCTGCTCCGCTGGAGCTGGCATAACTGCCCCGCTCCACTGCGGCGCTGGCGTGGAATGCTGCTGCTCGCGCTGGTCTTCGGCATCTGCCTCGGCGGCTTCCTGAAAGAGATCCGCCTGAGCAAACGAACTAAAATGGAAACGGAAGCAATACGTTACTTTCACTCACTATCCCCGGAAAGTTTGACTGATTCAATAATTATTACGCAGGAAGAGCGTTTTTCACGCATCATCCGCACTGCTGGTCATCGTAGTGCTATACTGCAACTTCCGTCTGCTACTGAGTTTTGGAGTAAATGTATATACCTGACCCAGTCGCATTATCAGCACATATTGTTATTCCTGCCTTGGAATGACAAAGAAATGGAACAAAACAAAAGGTTGCTTGCTCTTAGTGGTTTTCGTGTAATCCCAAAACATACAGGAAAGTATTTTCGTATTTTTTCCATTACTTCACCGGAAACATCCGTTACTGCCGCCCCAAACACAAACGTAGTTCTGAAAGAGCATTTCAATCAATTACGGGAGATTTCCATTACTGATCCTTTGTTGCAAAACCTTCAGAAGCGTGGAGTTCATTTTGCTCAAAAGGCATTGTGCTTTCCGATAGGCTGGCAACCCAATGACGGGCATGGTTATGATTGTGGTGACCTAAAAAAGCTGGAATTAAAAGTAGTCCCTAACAATTCAACAGGTAATTCTATCTGTTTTTCCGGTTGGAGTAAAGGAACTGTGATTACTCAAAAACGATTTATGGCCGACAAGCAGTATTGGCTCTCATTGCAGTTTCGCGGAACAATATCAAGTCGGCTCGGGATTTATCTTTATTGCTACGATAAGAACGATATTTTTCTGAAAGTCGAGCCTGTAGGATATTTTTATGGCACCTCAATTGACTCCGTACAAAATGCAGTATTATTCATTGAACAATTTCCCTCAAAAACCGCTAAGTTCATACTTGCATTAGAACTAGCAGATGGTTATTTATTGTTGGATCACATCTCTCTTACTAAAATCCTCTAAAATAAAATGACATTATTATCAGAAAAACTGAAGGTTAATGAACTTAAAGCAGGCGTAATATTATCTTATTTATCACTATTATTGCATAGCATAATTGGACTTTTTTTTGCACCTTACTTGTTACATAAACTTGGTCAAGCTGAATACGGAGTCTATTCACTTGCCGCAGTTATAATTGCCTATCTGACAATTTTAGACCTCGGTTTTTTTAATACTATTGTACGATACACTGCCAAATTTCGAGAAGAACAGAAAATTGATCAGCAATATGAACTCTTCGGTATGTTTCTGCGTCTTTACTTAATGTTGGGGAGTGTGGCTTTTTTAGGAGGAATGTTGGTTGCTTTGAACGTAGAGTTCTTCTTCCACAAAACAATGAATGCAGACGAATTGTGGCAGACAAAGGTCATGTTGATAATTCTAAGTTGCAATTTAGGTATTACATTTCCGCTCAGCATCTTTGGAGCGATTATTATGGCTTATCAACGCTTTTTAGCACTAAAAGGTGTGCAAGTTCTACGCCAAATTATCCAAACAGGCTGCATGATACTTATTTTGGAATTTGGATTCAAAGCTATTGGGCTTGTCGTGATTACAACACTGTTTAACTGTTTGGTATTGGGATATCAGTATTGGTATTGCAAAAAGTATCTAAATGTTCAAATCAGTTATAAAAATTTCAATTGGATATTGTTTCGAGAAATTATGGCATACTCTTTTTTTGTCTTTCTTGGAACAATAATGGATAAAATATTCTGGAACACAGGACAGTTTGTGTTAGGTATGTTTGTCAGTACAACAGCCGTAGCAATATTTACTTTAGCACTACAATTGGAACAAATTTATATGAGCTGTTCAGGCGCACTCAGTGGAGTTTTTTTCCCTAAGGTTACAGCGATGGTAGCAGCAGGTCGATCGCCTCAAGAATTATCACTTCTATTCATCAAGATTGGCCGTCTTCAATTTGTATTTTTAGCATTTATGCTAACAGGATTTATTATATTTGGTCGTCAATTTATCAGACTTTGGGTTGGTGAAGCATATTGGGAATCTTATTGGGTGGCATTAATCATTTTTTCTGCCTTGCTGGTCCCTTTGATTCAAAATGTAGGTATCTCTATTTTGGCTGCTCGAAATCAGTTAAAATTCAGAGCTTATACTTATTCTTTCATTGCAATCCTGAGCTTGGGTTTACAAGTTTTGGGAGCTCTGCACTGGGGAGCAATCGGTTGTGCTGTAGCAATTGCCATTGCACTTATCTTAGGACAGGGAATCATTATGAATATTTATTACTACAAAAAACAACAGATTGATATACTTCATTTTTGGCGAGAAATTATCCGAATGGCAATTGTTCCCATTTGTGTTGGCGTACTGGGTTATTGGTTATCCAATTTCTGGTCAGCGAAGAACTTCACGATTCTTGTGACACAAATTATCTTGTTTTCCTGTTGCTATATTCCGGCATGCTGGCTGGGTACTCTCAATCATACTGAACGTGAATTATTCAGCAAGCCCCTCAAAATACTCCAAAAAAGAATTATCAAGCTATGATCAGAAGAATATGCAGCAAAAAAACTTGTACCGGATGTGGTGCTTGCGTTGCTTCCTGTCCTCTGCACTGTATCCGTTTAGTTCCTGATAGAGAAGGTTTTCTATACCCTTACATTAATGAGTCAAGATGTATCAAATGCCAACAATGCCTGAATCGTTGCCCAGTTTTACATCCATATTGCGCCAGACTTCCCCTAAAGGTTTATGCTGCTCAAGCTTTTGCCTCCCTCCAAGTAAAAGGCTATTCCTCAGGAGGAATGTTTCCCTTGCTGGCAGAACAAATTCTAAAAGAAGATGGAGTTGTTTTCGGTGCGGCATTCAATAAGAATTGGGAAGTTATTCATCAAGGAATTGAAAGTATCACAGAACTGGAAAAGCTAGTAGGAAGCAAATATGTTCAAAGTTCCAGCGTTTCGGTATTACCGCAGATACGTGACCAATTATCTAAAGGCAGGAAGGTATTGTTTACCGGAACCCCCTGCCAAGTTTCAGGCTTGCTCCATTTTCTGAATACCCCCTATGATAATCTTTACACAATCAGTGTCATTTGCCATGGGGTACCGTCTCCCGCAGTATGGAATTCTTATCTTGAAGAATTGACAGAGAAAAGAAAAACACAAATTGCCGCAATTACTTTTCGGGATAAAAGATTGGGATGGCATAATTATGGTTTGTGTATTCATTGGAATAATGGCAATCATTTATTTCATTCAAACGCAGAAGATAATTTTTTACAAGGTTTTATTTCCAACTTATATTTACGGCCGTCATGTAGTAATTGCCAGGCGAAATCATTAGCATGTGGCAGTGATCTGACTCTAGGTGATTTTTGGAATATTGCAGACGTAAATCCTCGGTGGGAGGAAGAAAATACCGGGATCAGTTTGGTGCTGATAAATACCCCAAAAGGCAGAAAAATATTTGAAAACTTAAGTGCTGAATATCTGCCATCTGATTACCAAACTGCATTACGTGGAAATCCTTCTATTGAAAAATCAGCTATCCCTCATCGACGGCGGAAGAAATTTTTCAGATTATTTGGAAAAAGAAAATTATCAACATTGATTGAAGAAATGTTAAAACCAGCTTGGTATATGCATATTCATGCCTTGATACGCAGTATCATACGCAATCATTATACAGATAAAAGGTATTTATGAAAATCGGTATTTTTACTTTACCTTTGGCAAATAATTATGGGGGAGTGCTGCAAGCTTTTGCATTGCAGCAAGTTTTACAGCAGATGGGACATAGGGCTGTTGTTGTTCAACGTCCTCGACGTTTTCCCGTTTGGATGGGATACTGGAAAAACAGACTATTTCAAAAACCGACTCTTTTGCCGGATTTTCATTCATTTCTCTTTATTTCCCACAATATGACCAGTTTTGTGAAAAAGAATATCAAACAAACCAAGCAACGATATCTTAGTTCAGATCGCTCTTTAAATGCTCATAACTTTGATGCTTGTATTGTAGGAAGCGATCAAGTATGGCGACCTCAATATACTCCTCACGTGGAATATTTCTTTTTAGATTTTCTAAAATCAGAAAAGTGTAAGAGGATTGCCTATGCAGCATCATTTGGGATAGATGAGTGGACTTTTTCAGAAGCCCAGACTTCTCGTTGTCGTTCATTGCTTCAAAAATTTGATATGGTTTCCATTCGTGAAAAATCTGGAATCAAATTATGTAAAAAACATTTCGATCGAGATGCAGAATGGGTATTGGACCCAACCTGTCTGGTAAAGCCACTGATTTATCGAAATCTGGCCAATCAATCTTCCAAGGAATTTTCCGGAAAGCTTGTGTATTACTTTTTGGGTAAGTTATCTGAGAAAATGCAATTTGTTGATAAAGCGGCCTCTCTCCTTAAATTACCAGCCGTTCCCGTTATGCCCCGGCGGCGTTATTGGGAAGAATTATACACAAAAACCAAACTTGACGACTTTGTTTTTCCTAGAGTTGAAACTTGGCTGAAGGGAATGCGGGACGCAGAGTATATCATAACTGATTCATTTCATGGCTGTGTATTTGCCATCATTTTCAATCGACCGTTTTTGGTAATCAGCCATACAGAGGGAGGCATGGCTCGTTTTCATTCTTTACTGACAACATTCGGGCTGGAAAATCGATTGGTTACAGATGTATCGGAAATAACCTTGGATAAATTGAAAACCCCTATTGATTTTTCGGCCGTCAATCGAATTTTGGATACGGAACGGTTACGTTCTCTGGAACTGCTTATTACTGCCTTAAATCATGTCTAAGATATATAAAAAGAAAAGGTATTCAATCTGCATTTGGATGAATATCCCGAGCCACCATCAGGAATACTTTTTTAAAGCATTACATGAGCATGGCGCTATTGATCTAGAGGTCCGCTATTATGCTTTAGAATTATTGGAACAACGAAAAAAATGTGGATGGATTTTACCAAACTTGGAAGAATATGAAAAAATCTCACTATCTCCTGAAGAGATTTTAAGCCCCAGACTGAAAAAGAGAATTCATGTTATTGCACCTGGAGGAAAATTCACTACAGAATTGGCAATTTTGGCTACCCGCAATAATTTATGCTGGTGTCACTGGTCAGAGCGCTTGGAATTGCCTCTGGCAACTAAACTGGGATTTCGGAATTGGCTTTGGCAAGCCCTATGTCCAGTTTATTGGTTTTATTACACAAGAATAAAACCAGATCCATACTGGAAGTTATTAAAAACATCAGCTCGGCTTATCTTTGCTCAAGGAGTACTGGCCCAAAAATCCCTGAAGCACTGGGGAGCTGCCCCCAACAAAATTTTTCCATTATATTATACTGTAGCAGCTTTGCCCCACGATGAATTGGATATGGAAACTTTGCATTATGCTGCAGGAAAACGGATTTTTCTTTGTTGCGCCAGTTTGGAAAAGAGGAAAGGTATTTCAATCTTATTGCAAGCTTTTGCATTATTACACGATGTACCAAACTGGTGTATCGTATTAGTCGGAAATGATCACTCCCAAGGTTATTTTCAGCAACAAGCAAAAGCATTGGGAATTGAAACAAAAGTATTTTTCAGAGGGACTGTAACCTCCGATCATATTGCCAAGGTAATTGCAGCTGCTGATGTTTTTGTTTTACCGACTCTATTCGATGGCTGGGGAGTTGTCCTCAACGAAGCAGCTTCTTTGGGAAAACCATTGATTTCCACCACAGAGTGTGGAGCAGCTTGGCATCTAATTCATCCAGGGCAAAATGGCTTCAGAGTGAAATCCAATAATGTTTCCGCTTTATGTAACGCAATGCGAACCTATATCAAGAAACCGGCATTAATCTCAGAACATGGACAAAATTCATTACGAATATTTCAGGAATTTACCCCGGAAAAAAATGTAGAACGCTTGTTGACAGCGTTTGAGAAGAGCGAGATTGAATATGATTAATGTTTTATGGATAACTAATATCATGTTACCGGCCGTCAGTTCATATCTGGGCAAGAAAGTCCAATATGGCGGTGGTTGGATGGAAGCTCTTCTAGCAGACTTAAGCCGAAACGAAGATTTGAATTTGGCAGTCGCGACTATTTACGACGGCAAAGAAATAAAGCAACTGAAATATAAGAGTATAACTTATTACCTTTTACCGTTCCATAATTCGATACAAAATTATGAACCGGCATTAGAGTCAGCTTTTCAGCAAATCAGAGAATGGTTCCAACCGGACATCGTTCATCTTCATGGAACCGAGTATCCGTGGAAAAATGCGGCATTGAGTTTATTACCTCCTGAACGATTGGTCATTTCTCTACAGGGACTTTTGGGAATTTGTGCACGATATTATCTGGCAGGACTTTCCTGTTGGGATGTTTGGAGTAACTTGACTTTACGCGATCTTATAAAGAGAACATCAATTTACAGAGAACAAAAAGCTTTCCAAAGAGCAGGGGAATTTGAAAGGAAAGCCCTTCAAAAAGTCGCCCATGTAATCGGACGGACCAGTTGGGATCGTGTACATGCTTTAGCAGTTAACCCCCAACTGCATTATCACTTCTGTAATGAAAATTTACGATCAGCATTTTACGGACCGCAATGGAATATCGAAACAAAAGAAAATTTTTCACTCTTTCTCAGTCAAGGGACTTATCCTTTAAAAGGATTACACATTGTCTTGAAAGCGATGTATCTGCTAAAAGCAAACTATCCAGATTTACATCTTTATATTGCAGGAAATGATATTACTTCCGTATCATTGATCCATTATTCCAGTTACGGCAAATATCTAAAGAAGATGATAAAAAAGTATGACTTGAGAACGAATATAACATTTACCGGTCCGCTAGATGCAGACAGTATGGTGAAATATTATTTACGTGCTCATGTCTTCATTTGTCCATCCGCCATTGAAAATAGTCCCAATTCATTAGGAGAAGCACAGTTATTAGGAGTTCCATGTATTGCCTCCTATGTAGGGGGGATTCCCGACATGGCGCAAAATGGTGCTGCATTGTTATATCGTTTTGAAGAATGGGAAATGCTGGCCGCGCTGATTTCTTCTTTATTTGATTCACCGGAAATGTGTTGTCGTCTTTCCGGTGAAGCAAGAAAACAAGCCTTATTGCGCCATAACAGACAAAAGAATGCTTTACAAATGCATGATATATATTACTCCATGATCACCGGGAGCTCAAAGGAGCTTTGCAAGGCCCCCGGAAAGAAACAGCCTTGTCTAGTAGCTGATTAAGAATCTCTAGCAATTTATATGCTTATTATGACTTCTTCTGACAACGGGAATAGTTGTTTAAAAATATGATTTTTGTTCTTGAAATTGCTTTTCTAGCGTTATTACCGTTTCTGTTTCGAATCAAATATCGTCTGGAACTTTCCTGCTTAATACTTTTTGTCTTTTTGGCGCTTCGATTTGATTACGGTAACGATTACATTAATTACTCAAAACTTTTTTACCAATTAATTATCGAAACCCCTGTTGATGAGATTATTTTTGATACTCAAATGGAAAAGGGGTTTCTTTGGCTAAATATACTGTTTATTCCGTTTGGTTTTTTTGCTTTGGTTGCCTGCCTGACGGGATTCAACATTTATTCGATCTATTTCCTGATTAAAAAATATGTGGAAGAAAAATATCATTGGTATGCACTTCTGATTTATATTTTTACGTTCCAACTGATGTTGATTCATGCTTCTGCGCTTCGGCAAACCTTGGCATTCAATTTTGAAATTTGGGCGATTTATTGGATTCTCAGACGGAAAATTCTTTGGTCATATATTTTCTTTCTGCTGGCAATCCAAGTACATAGGAGTGCAGTCATTTTACTACTTCTGCCATTGCTGTATAATAAAACAGTGATGACATTAATTGTCAGGTTTTACCCTATCATTCTTGCAGGAACATTTGTTGTCGGATTATATATAGCCCCGCTTTTAAGCAAATATGTAGCTAAAATATCTCCACGATATGCATTCTATTTTGAGCAAATCGAAGCCGGGCAGGTCAGTTCCGGATTAGGATTGCTGGGCATGATGATCATCCTCGGAATGCTTTATTGGCTCCTGAAATATGTATCTGAAATGGAGTTACGTTTTTTACTCATTCTTAACTTGCTGGGATTCTGTGTTACCTTATTGGCAATTCAAATGCTTATACTGTCTCGGTTTATGTTTTATTTTGAGCCGTTTGCAATCGTTACTTATCCTTTGTTTCTGAGTCGCATAAAAAATCGTTTGGTGCGAATCGGATTTTTGGGAGTTACTTCATTTATAATTTCTTATAGTTTTTATAATTTCTTTCAGTCGGAAGTCTGGATTGACAAGTTCGGACGTTATCAAACCATTTTTTCAGAAAAGGCTCTCGATTATCGGGAGGGTATAATGATTTCTGAAGAGTAACCAACAAGGGAGATTAGTTTCTTTGGGAGTTGATAAACGTTTATTGGTAATAAGTCATAATGCTTTTTCTTATACCGCAAATAATGGGAAAACAATGGTTTCCATTTTGCGCAATTGGAAAAAGGAAAATCTGGCACAATTGTTTTTCTGTTCCAATGAGAAAATTGAACCGGATTTTTGTGATAATTACTATAGAGTCACCGATTTTGATGTCTGGCACAGTTTGTTGCACTGTCGGAAAAATTGCGGTGGTCCATTCAGTGAAGCACGAGTTGAAAAAGCCGTTCCTGCTTTTGAAAAACATTCTTGGAAAAAGGATATAACCAGTTGGTTGAAAAAATATTCCGGTCTACTGTATATTCCCCGAGATCTGCTTTGGAAATGTAACCGTTGGAAAACCAAGGAATTAGTCGAATGGCTTGAGACATTCAAGCCGGAAGCTGTTTTCTTCGTTGGCGGTGGTTCTGGTTTTTCCCACGAGGTTACCTTGTGGATTTGCCGCAAATATAACCTGCCCCTTTACCTTTATTTCACTGACGATTATGTAATCAATCGAACAGGGAATGATCCATTGACACGTTGGACGTTTTGGCGTCGACGCAAATTTTACCGGAAAAGTATTGAATATGCGACCCAGTGTTTTGTCATCGGAGAATATATGGCAAAGTGTTATTCTGCATTTTTCGGTAAAGTATTTTTACCTTTGATGAACTCTATCGAAGATACCGCATATGTTCCGGAGATAAATCATGAAGAGATTGTAATATCGTTTATTGGCGGAGTTCATCTTAACCGCTGGAAATCTCTGGTGGAATTCGGCCATTTAGTAGAGCAGATTCAAGCTAGACAAAGAATCCGGATTGATGTGTATTGTGCACAAAATTTGGAACCCGACGTCAGGGAAAGTCTCTCCAAGGCCCCACTTCATTTTTGCGGCAGTATTCTTCCTGAACAGGTTTTGGAAAAAGCTCGGGCTTCTGATTTTTTGTTGCACGTGGAAAGTAATGATCCGAAAAATCGAGTTGTAACTCAAATGTCAGTATCAACAAAACTGCCTGAATATTTGATTACAGGTCGTTGTGTAATTGCTTATGGACCACATGAAGTTGCTTCCATTCGCCTGATTCAGGAGAATGCCCTAGGAGTTGCTATTACAGATTTGGATTCTGAAGATGAGAAAAAAAGAAAACTACTTAAGGTATTTACAGATATTAAATTACGGAAGGGAATCGGTATGGAGGGACGCAAGTACGCAAAAGAAAAATATCTTGGCAAACAGGTCAGAGCCGAATTTGAAAAAGTTTTGCAATCAGAGAGTCAATTATCCAAATAATTATAAGTTATTTAATAAAAATACAGAAGAGTTTTTTTATGTTTAAAGACAAGGTATTGCTGATTACGGGAGGAACGGGTTCGTTTGGTAACGCGGTGCTGCGGCGTTTTCTGAATTCGGATATCCGGGAGGTGCGGATCTTCAGCCGTGACGAGAAAAAGCAGGACGACATGCGGCATGAGCTTCAGAATCCGAAAGTGAAGTTCTATATCGGCAACGTCCGCGACCGGCAGAGCGTCGACGGGGTGATGGACGGAGTTGACTATATTTTCCATGCAGCGGCGTTGAAACAGGTGCCGAGCTGCGAATTTTTCCCGCTGCAGGCGGTTCAGACCAATGTGCTCGGCACCAATAACGTGCTGGAATCCGCCGTCGCCCACGGCGTTAAAAATATTGTGGTGCTTTCCACCGACAAAGCGGCCTATCCGATCAACGCGATGGGGATTTCCAAGGCGATGATGGAGAAAGTTGCAATCGCCAAAGGACGTGCATTAGGGAAAAGCGCGAAAACCACCGTCTGCTGTACCCGGTACGGCAATGTGATGGCATCGCGCGGTTCGGTAATTCCGCTGTGGGTGGAGCAGATCAAGGCCGGCAAACCGATTACGATCACCGATCCGAATATGACCCGTTTCATGATGACCCTCGATGACGCGGTGGATCTGGTGATCTACGCATGGCAGCATGGCGAAAACGGCGACCTTTTCGTGCAGAAGGCTCCGGCGGCGACCTTGACCACCCTCGCAACGGCGCTCAAAGAACTTTACCACTCCGACACCGAGGTCAGGGTAATCGGCACGCGGCATGGGGAAAAACTTTATGAAACGCTGGTAACCCGCGAAGAGATGGCGCGTTCGGTGGATATGGACAACTATTTCCGGATTCCGTGCGATACCCGTGACCTGAATTATGACAAATTTTTCGTGGAAGGTTCGGAGGATGTCGCTAAAATCGAGGATTATCATTCGCACAATACCCGCCGACTGGATGTAGCCGGCATGAAGCAGCTGCTGCTGAAGTTGAATTTCATCCGCGAAGATATGGAGAAACTCGGTCATGCTTAAGGTCGGTATCACCGGGCAGCCCGGTTTTGTCGGCTCCCACCTCTACAACCTGCTGGGGACTGAGCCGGATATACAGAGGATTCCATGCCAGGATGAATTCTTTGCCGACGAAAAAGCCCTGCGGAGCTTCGTAAAACAGTGTGATGTGATTGTGCACCTGGCGGCGATGAACCGTCATCCCGATCCGCAGGTGATCTACGACACCAATATCCGGCTGGTGAAGCAGTTGATCGCGGCGATGGAGGCGGAACAGGTCACGCCTCATGTGCTTTTCTCCAGTTCGACCCAGGAGGAGCGCGACAACCTGTACGGCGCTTCCAAGCGGGAAGGCCGGCAACTGCTGGCGGAATGGGCTGAGCGTAACGGAGGCAAATTCACCGGCTGCGTGATTCCGAATGTATTCGGTCCTTTCGGGAAGCCGAATTACAACTCCGTGGTCGCCACCTTCTGTCACAAACTGACTCACGGAGAGGAACCGGAAATTCAGGTTGATGGTTCAATCAGGCTGATCTATGTCGGTGATCTGTGCCGGGAGTTCATCAAAATCATGCGTACTGCGGAGACGGCGGTTCTCCGGCCGATCCCTTACGGCGCGGAAAGAAAGGTGTCGGAGCTGCTGGCAACCTTCCGCCGCTTCAAGGAACTCTACTTCGAGCAGGGCATCCTGCCGAAACTTCATGACCGGTTCGAGGTGCAGTTGTTCAATACCTTCTGCGGCTATCTGGATTACAAAACCTTTTATCCATTCAGCCTGAAAAACAACACCGACGCGCGCGGTACTTTCGTGGAGCTGGTGAAACTGGACCATCTCGGCGGTCAGGTGTCGTTTTCAACGACCGTGCCGGGAGTGACCCGTGGAAATCATTACCATACCCGCAAAATCGAACGCTTCGCGGTCATCCGCGGCAAGGCCCGGATCGAACTGCGCCGAATCGGAACAACAGAAAAAATGGTGTTCGAGCTGGATGGCGACCATCCTGCCTTCGTGGATATGCCGGTCTGGCATACACACAATATCACCAACATCGGGGATGATGAGCTGTACACCGTTTTCTGGATCAACGAATTTTACAATCCGGAGGACCCGGATACTTTTTTTGAGGAAGCCTGACCATGGAAAAATCCAAACTCAAAGTGATGTCGATCGTCGGAACCCGTCCGGAAATCATCCGGCTTGCGGCGGTCATCAAACTGCTGGAAGCCCATGTGGACCACAAGATGATCCACACCGGCCAGAACTACGATTACGAACTCAACCAGGTTTTCTTTGAGGAGCTGGAGCTGCGCAAGCCGGACTATTATCTGGGCGTGGACACCTCCAGCCTCGGCCATGTATTGGGTGAAACCCTGATCAAAGTGGAGGAGGTGTTCAACGCCGAGCAGCCTGACGCGGTGCTGATCCTCGGCGACACCAATGCCGCAATCGCCGGAATCATGGCCAAGCGCATGAAGATTCCGATCTTCCACATGGAAGCGGGCAACCGCTCCTTTGACCTGAACGTGCCGGAGGAGATCAACCGCCGGATCATCGATCACATCGCCGATTTCAATCTGGTCTACACTGAAAATTCCCGCCGTCACCTGCTTGCGGAGGGGTTGCCTCACCGTCATATCTACGTGACCGGCTCCCCAATGTACGAAGTGCTGCACCAGTATATGGATAAAATCCGTTCCTCGAAAATCCTGGATACGCTCAAGCTGGAAAAGAACAGATACTTCATCGTCAGCTGTCACCGCGAAGAAAACGTCGACTATCCGTCGAACCTGCGCAAGATCCTGACCATCCTGAACCGCCTCGCGGAAACCTATGACATGCCGGTCGTGGTTTCGACCCATCCGCGCACCCGCAAACGGATCGAAGCGTTGGAGGGCGTGGAGATTGATTCGCGCGTGCAGTTCCTGAAACCTTTCGGCTTTTTCGATTACAACGCCCTGCAACTGAATGCCAGATGTGCGATCAGCGATTCCGGCACGATCAGCGAGGAATCCAGCATGCTGAACTTCCCGGCGGTCACGATCCGGCAGGCGCTGGAGCGGCCGGAAGCGATGGATGCCGGCACGATTATCCTGACCGGGCTTGAGCCGGAAATCGTGCTGGATTCAGTCCGGCTGGTGATCGATGAATTCGAGCAGAACGGCGGCAGATATGAGAAAATCTGTCCGGAATATCAGGTTCCGAACACTTCATGGCGCGTACTGAAGCTGATCCTCGGCACCGCCAGACTTTCCAACCGCTGGCGCGGTATTGAACTGAAAAAATAAACGATGAAAATTCTGTTTATTGCACATTACTTTCAACCGGAACCGAATTTTTTTTTCGGTCTTCCGTTTGCTGAAGAGCTTTCCCGGCGTGGCCATGAAGTTGAAGTTCTGACCGGTTTCCCCAATTATCCAGGAGGGAAACTTTATCCCGGTTATCACCAACGCTGGAAGATGGTTGAGGAAATGAATGGCATCCGGATCACACGGGTGCCGTTGTATCCCAGTCATGATCAATCTGCGATAAAACGGATTATAAGTTACAGTTCATTGGCCTTGACTCAGGCTTTGGCAGGAATTTCATACCGTTTTAAAGCAGATGTCGCTTATGTCTGTCAGGGACCGGCAACCATTGGCCTGCCTGCAATCGTATTCAAAAGCTTGAAAGGAGTTCCATTTGTCTACCAGATTCAGGATCTCTGGCCGGACAGCCTCTCCGCGACTGGTATGTTTGATTCCTGTTTGGGAATGAAGCTCCTGCATAACTGGTGCAAATTAGTTTATCGCAAGGCTTCTCATATTGCTGTAATAGCACCGGGAATGAAAGAGAAATTGTTGGAACGTGGAGTTCCGGCAGAAAAAGTCAGTGTACTTTTCAATTGGTGTGATGAGCAAGCTCTGCTTACTCCTGCGCACACAGACAGTGATTGGTTGGAGCAGTTCCTACCTTCTGATTCTTTCAATATCCTCTACGCAGGCAATCTCGGTAATGCCCAAGCATTGGAAACCGTCATCCAAACCGCTGTGATACTGCATCAGGAACCGGGAATTCGTTTTGTATTAGTCGGCAATGGCATTGCAAAAGAAGGGTTGCAGGCCCTGGTTGCCAAGAAACAATTGCGTAATGTATTCTTCCATCCACGCGTATCTGCCGGGGAAGCAGGAAAGCTGTTACAAAAAAGCGATGTCGTTCTGACGCATCTCCGGCGGGACCCATTATTCGATATTACGATTCCATCGAAGATTCAGGCGTATCTGGCAGCAGGGCGTCCTATTTTGGCAGCGGCCGGGCGAGATGCCGGTGATTTGGTAGAAAAAGCCGGTGCCGGCATTAAAGTAACACCGGAGAATCCAGAAGAAATGGCCCGAGCCGTGCTGAAATTTCGACGAATGGGAAAAGAAAAACTACAGAAGATGGGAAATCATGGTCGGGAATTTTACTACAGGGAACTTTCATTTTCAGTCGGAGTTTCCCATTTTGAACGGTTGTTTGAGCAGGCACGGAGAAAGTGAAAATGAAAACAATCCGGATTATTTCATTACAAAGCTCAATGGTGGAAGAAATGGTTGGCATCCATATGGAAGCCTTCCCTGATTTCTTTCTAACCTTTTTGGGGAAACAATTTCTGCGGGAATTTTACCGTTCTTTTGTTGATAATCCCGAAGTATGTGCATTGGTAGCTTTTGAAGAAGAAACGCAACAACTTATCGGTGGAGCTGTCGGCCCTTTTGTGCCTGATGGTTTCTTCAAAAAGCTGCTGAAACGTTCCTGGTTCCGCTTTGCGTTGGCAGGAATACCGGCAGTACTCCGACGCCCAGCGGCAGGTGCCCGCCTGATTCGTGCATTGAAATATCGTGGCGACTCTCCACATGGTATGGAAAAATATGCCTTGCTCAGTTCTATCGCAGTTTCTCCCACTGCCCGAAAAAGCGGCGTTGGCCGAACTTTGCTGGCTGATTGGCTTAAAATCGTCCGCGATCATGGGAAAGAGGGAGCTTTTCTGACAACGGATGCGGTTGGCAATGAATCGGTAAATCGTTTTTACCGGAATAATGGTTGGAAACTGCTTAGAGCTTTCTCTACTCCAGAAGGCCGGCGCATGAATTATTATGTCTATCAATTTGAAAATATAGAAAGCAAAAAAAACAAATGAAGATACCTTTTTCATTACCAGTCATTGACGATGAAGTTATTGCGGAGATGATGGATACTCTGACCCGAACTGGCTGGCTGACAACCGGGCCTAAAGTTCGAGCATTGGAAAAAGAAATCCAAACTTTTATAGAAAGCAACAACCCTGTTTTATGTGTGAATTCCTGGACTTCCGGGGCAATGCTGATGCTGCGCTGGTTCGGAGTGGGACCGGGAGATGAGGTAGTTATTCCAGCCTACACATACAGTGCGACAGCACTTTGCGCCATGAATATGGGAGCATCTGTCGTAATGGTGGATGTGAAAGATGATTTTACAATAGATCCGGAAAAACTGGCAGCTGCGGTTACCGAAAAAACCAAAGTTATCATTCCCGTGGATATCGGCGGTTATCCCTGCGACTACGATGCAATCCGACAAGTATTGGCACGACCGGAAATCCGGAGAAAATTTCGGGCTGAACATGTGCGCCAACAGCAGTTGGGGCGTATTCTGTTGCTGGCGGATGCCGCTCACTCACTTGGAGCTTTCTATAAAGGCAGAGCGATCGGGACCGTAGCAGATGTAACGGTCTACTCGCTACATTCCGTCAAGAATATCACCACCGGTGAAGGTGGAGCCATAGTCCTGAATCTCCCATCACCATTTGATAACGATAAAGAACTTGTTTTCCTGCGTGCCCTGGGACTGAATGGGCAAAACAAAAGCGCATTTGAAAAAAACCAGCCAGGAGCATGGCGTTACGATATTATCGACCAGGGACTGAAAGTCAATATGCCAGATCTTTGTGCTTCAGTCGGCCTTGCTCAGATGCGGCGCTATCGTGACCGCTTTCTTCCGGAACGAAAAAGAATCTTTCAATTTTACCTGAATGCTTTTTCCCGATATGAATGGGCAATCCTGCCGCCCAGCCGAAACGATGACGCTACAGAAAGCTCCTACCATCTGTTCCTGCTCCGGCTTCGTGGTTTCGGCGAACTTGAACGGGATCAGGTAATTCAACGGATCAGCAGTTGCGAGATAGGAGTGAATGTACACTATATTCCCATGGCGATGCTGACTCTGTTCCGCAATCGTGGATATCAGATTTCCGATTATCCGATGACTTACTCACTCTTTGCAAATGAAATCAGTTTGCCGATCTACAACAATCTTACGGAAAAACAATTACAAATTGTAGTCGATGCAGTGATTGAAGCATACTATTCTGTTGCCGGAACGGAGAGAACCAATGTGGTATGAAGGCCTGAAACGGGGGGTGGACTGGCTGATTGCCGCGGTCGCACTGGTCGGTTCGGCATGGTTGCTGGTGCCGTGCATGATTATTCTGCGCTGCACGGGGGAGCATGAAGTGTGGTACCTGCAAAAACGGGTAGGCTATCGGAACCGGCGTTTCAATATCATCAAATTCGCCACGATGCTGAAAAATTCTCCCAACATGGGAACCGGCAGCCTGACAACGCGCAATGATCCGCGGGTACTGCCGTTCGGCGCTTTTCTGCGTAAAACGAAAATCAATGAGTTGCCTCAGATTTTCAACGTGTTCAACGGAACAATGAGCATTGTAGGACCACGTCCGCAGATGGAAGTGGATTTTTACCGTTTCCCGGAAGAGGTTCAGAAGGTAATCTATAATGTGAAACCGGGAATTACCGGAATCGGTTCCGTGATCTTCCGGGATGAAGAAAAATATCTGTCACGGCCGGACATCGATCCGATCAGTTGTTATGAAACGCAGATCGCACCCTACAAGGGGGCTCTGGAGCTCTGGTATCAGGAACACGCCTCTTTGACAGTAGATTTCAGGATTATTTTTCTGACGGCGTGGGTGATCGTATTTCCGGAGAGCGAATTGCCGTACCGATGGTTCCGGGATCTGCCGCCTAGGCCGGAGTGGATGATGAAAAACAACAGCGAAAAGGAATTACAATGTTCCATGTAAACAAATTCATTGCGGAGGCGGTCACGCAACGGAATGCCAGCATGTTCCGGGAGGACCTGACGGCCAATCAAGAATACCTGACACGTGAAATCGCCGGGAAAAAGGTGCTGGTGATCGGCGGCGCCGGAACCATCGGCAGTTCTTACATCCGTGCCCTGCTGCCGTTCCGTCCTGCAAAACTTGTGGTCGTGGACCTCAGCGAAAACGGCCTGACCGAACTGACCCGCGACTTGCGTTCGACCTTCGGCATGTATGTACCGCCGGATTACCGGACTTATCCGCTCAGTTTCGCGGACCCGATTTTTGAAAAAATTTTCCGGACGGAAAACGGTTTTGATATCGTCGCAAACTTTTCGGCCCACAAGCATGTCCGCAGCGAGAAGGATGTCTATTCCGTACAGGCGCTGCTGGAAAACAATGTGCTGAAAGCGCGTCGCCTGCTGGAACTGCTGACGGAGTTTCCGCCGGAACACTTTTTCTGTGTCTCCACCGATAAAGCCGCCAATCCGGTGAACATCATGGGGGCTAGCAAGCGGGTCATGGAAGACATGATCATGGCATATGCGGATCGCTTCAAGGTAACCACCGCCCGATTTGCGAATGTCGCCTTTTCCAACGGCAGTCTGCCCGCCGGCTTTCTGGAACGGCTGATGAAGCGGCAGCCTCTGAGTTCTCCCGCCGACGTGAAACGCTATTTCGTGTCACCGGAAGAGAGCGGCCAGATCTGTTTGATGGCCTGCATTCTGGGCCGGAACCGGGAGATTTTCTTCCCGAAGCTCGGTGAAGAACAGATGATGACCTTTGCCGCAATCTCCGACCGTCTGCTGCGGGCGCTGGGTTACGAACCGTTCCGGTGTGCCTCCGAAGAGGAGGCTCGCCGGTTCGCTGCGGAGATGCCGGAAGATTCCAGACGGTATCCGGTCTACTACTTCACTTCCGACACCACCGGCGAAAAGAGCTTCGAAGAGTTCTATGTGGCGGGAGAAACGATTGATCAGGAACGATTCCGGGCCCTGGGGGTAATCACCGGTGGCACAAGCCGCCCGCTGGCCGAAGTGGAGGCGTTTCTGCAAGAACTCGCGGCGCTGCTGTCCCGGCCGGAAGTAACCAAGGCGGAAATCGTCGCCGCGCTGAAACGTTTCCTGCCCAATTTTGAGCATCATGAGACCGGAAAAAACCTCGACCAGAAGATGTAATGCAAATAAACGAAAAACACCCGGATGAACTTTCGCGACTGCTGGAAACGGCGGGGGAGTTCATTTTCCGTTCCCGGGCGGAAGAGTATTGGGCCGGGTGTGCGGCGGAGGTGCGCGAAGAACTTTGCCGCAGTGCGGTTCAATACCGTCTGGAGCCTTTTTTCTACTATTATCTGTGGAAGGTGCTGCCTCCGGAATGGAAAACGGAGTTTCAGAAAGCCGGGCGGGCGGTGTCGCAGAACTCCCTGCCCCTCTTTCATCAGTTCGATTCCATCCGAAAGCTGCTGAATGAAAACAGCATCCGGTTTGTGCCGTTCAAGGGTGCGGAGCTGGCGCGCGAAATCTATCCCGATCTTTCGCTGCGGCTGATGGGCGATCTGGATATCCTGATCCATCCCGGCGATATCGATCGGGCCATCGCCCTGTTGCGGGCCGACGGCTGGACCGGAGACGAATTCCGTTACGATCACCATTTCGCCCCGCTGGAACGAAAGGGAGTGAATGTCGAAATCCATTTCGATCTTCCCGGTTTTCATTCGGAAGAACCGGCGCAGTTCTGGAAGGAGTGCCGAAAAACCGGCAATGCCGAAGAACATCGCCTCTCCCCCGAACTGAATCTTCTTCTGCAGGTCGCCCATGCCGCCGGCCACGAATGGCACAACGGCATGAAACTGCTGCTGGACCTCGCCTTCCTGATCCGGCGGGAAACCATCGATTGGAACCGCGTGGAGCTGCTGGCGAAACGGTTCGGAGTGTTATCGCCGGCACCGTTGTTTGCGGTCGTACCGGAACTGTTCCGGCACGCTCCGGGCCTTCCGGAATTCCGGGGAGAAATTCCGGAAGCGATCCGGAACGATTTTCTGGCGCTGCTCGGAGAAAATTGTGTGTTCCCGCAATCTTCATGGCTGATCCTGATGAACGAACCGGGCCGTTTTTCTCCGAAATGGTGGCGTACCCGCCTGAAAGGCCTGCGTCCGCAGGTGCTGTATGTGCGGTATCATCTGGAGAAAGGACATCCCTGGCAATTGTTCCTCTGCGCCTGCCGGGACGGAATGCGGAAGGCCGGTTTCGCCGTCCGCAGCCTGCGGAGGCGGCAGGAGCCTCAAATGCAGTCATATCTGAAACGCCGAACCCATATCAAACATTTCTTTGAAGGATTCAGGCAATAAGCCTCCTTGAACTCAATCCGCGATACCGCCTGCCGCCGGTATTCCGCCTGAAGACATTCTACGCAATCACGGAGAACGGCTCCGGAATTTTCTGAAACGACATCGCCATAAACCGCGACTGAAAAGAGAAACAAAGCATTTTTTCTCTTTCAGTCGTTTTTTATTTGTTTTTTTCACACTCCCCTCCCCTCCGCAGCCCTCAAAGCAGGGTTGAATCCAACAGTGCGTCGAGGCGCCTCCGCGACAAGCCGCCGACTCTACAAAAAAATAAAAAATTCTTCAGGAAAAGTGTAGAATCTGCAGAAAAACCGCATTCTTAAAGGTGGAGCGGCAAAGCTCCGGTACTTTTACAGCGACGACAACCAACAGGAGGGAAACAATTATGAACATCAATTTCGCTCAAAGCATCCTTGCGGTGTGCATGGCCGCAGCCGTCGGCATGGGATTCACGGCTTCCGCCGGAGAGGCCAAACTGCACAAATACAGCACCACCATCGAGAAAGAACGCCCGCAGTTGAATGAGGAAACGAAACGATTGATCTCCGCCTGGCGCCGCCATCCCACCGAGGCGAACTTGGCCGCACTGAAAAAGCAGGTGGCTGCCAATTACGACAAAGTCGTCGAGCGCAAGAAAGCGAAACTTGAAGAACTGAAGCGGACCGCCAAACATGCGTCCAAGGTTCAGGAAATGCAGGAGATTGTCGATGAGATGCTTCAGAACCGGGAGAAACGCATCGAACAGAGCCTGCGCCGCTTCACCGATCCGCGCCTCAAGCCCGGCTCCCGCGACAGGCAGGAAGAGTATTTGCCGGTGATCGGAGCCGCCCGGAACGTATCGATCGCCCGTACGCCGGTCACCAACGAAGAGTATTCCGAATTCCTGAAAGCGACGGGCAGAAAACCGCCGCAGGATTGGCGGAATGGCGCCATGCCCGCCGGAAAAGCGCGGCATCCCGTGGTGTATGTCTCCTATGCCGATGCCGCCGCGTACTGCCAATGGCTTTCCGACAAGGATCAAAGCGCCGTCTACCGCCTGCCGACCGCGGAGGAGTGGGAGTTCGCCGCCGGGCACATGCCGAAAGATGCGAGTTTCAACTGTGGTGAAAATGACGGGACAACGCCGGTTGACGCCTATGCGGAAACCCTGGCGGCCTGCGGCGCGATCGACATGTGGGGGAATTGCCGGGAGTGGACTTCAACGCCGACGGCACGCGGCAAAACCGTCATGGCGGTAAAGGGAGGCTCCTGGAAGTCACGCCGGACGGAATGCCGTACCGAACAAAAGGAGGAAGGACGGGAAGCCTCCGTCAAAGCCGATGACGTCGGTTTCCGGGTCATCCGCGAGAGTAAGGGACGCGCCGGCAGACAGGGTGAACGGCGGTAAGAAGCAGTTGACCGGCATTTCCGCAGCTTCCGGACCTCACGACCCGGAAGCCCGTGTGATTGAACTCCGAAACATCGACCGTGACAAATATTTCCGAATCGACACCGACGTCTATATCGACGGCGAACCTCTCCTGCCGAAACTCAATCAACAATATCTGACCGGAGGAAAATAATGTCCTTGCTGCCACCGGTCCTGTGAGGTTGACGATGAGCCTTCTCCTGTTTTCACCTTTGAAGGAAAATACAATAGGAAACTATTTGTATATCCCGAAAAATTGGTATGGGAAAAGACAGGCGCGGAAAGACGTTGACAGACCTGGACACGAAAAAACCACTCGGATTTGCAACTTGCTTATCCTGAGCGGTTTTAAACTTCAAAAATGGTGGAGCTGGTGTGAACTGACCAATTCCATATTCTGAGCTTGAAATATGGTCTAACACGTTCTCTTTCAAGAAGCCGTTCTCCAATTTAGCTTCTTGGTCCCCGAACGCTTCAACCTGCCTGAAAAGGCACCTTTCGGCACTTTCGAGTCTCCAAACGGTACTGTTTGACACCTCGTTTTCGATACCGTTTCAGGGTCTTTTCCTGCATGAAACTCCCATTTTGTCCATCAAGAGCGAAAATAGGAAGAAAATTTCAAAATTCCTCCTTTCAACAGCATCGCAATCAAGTATCAACGGTACCGATGTGGCACCCTGTCTATAATGAACCCGGCACATGTTACGGTGCCGTTTTACTATAGATGTTATTTCGCTAAAATCAAATCGTCTCCCTGAAATCCGAACTTACAAATTCATTTCCAGATAATCGGCGGGTGACAGAACCGGAACTTCATCCTTCGGGAAATGGCTGGCATCGCGCGTAATGATGCAGGTTGCTCCGGCCGCGACTGCGGAATGGAACTGGATCGCATCCTCGAAACCCTTGTGCGACAGATCGGCGGCAAGGCGCAATATTTTTTCGTCCAGAGCAGCAACAGTAAAAACGTTCAGCACAATCCGCACCGCCTCCAACGCCTTGTTCTTCCCGATATGCCGGGAAAGAATGTAATGCACGTTGTTCAGAGAAATCGCCGAAACGATGCCTTTGACTTTGCCGGACTCGCAGTCGGCAAAGACTGCCGCCGCTGGTTCCACGAAAGATTCCCGATTCAAAAAGACATCCAGCAGAATGCTGGTATCGATGAATACCTTCTTCATTTAAGGCCGTACCTTTCGTCAAGAATATCTTTCAGCTCATCGCGATAATCCCAATTCTCCGGCACCGGGGCGGTTCCGGCCGCGAGCGCCAGAGCGCGCTTGGTCATCGGCGGCAAGGGAGTTTCCCTCTGTTTGCTCTCCTCCAAGGTGGCGATATAACGCGAAAACATCGCGGACACGCTCGTCTTTCTCAGCTTCGAGATTCGGCGGGCCTTGGCGATCACTTCCGGGTCAACGCTCAATGTCAGTTTTGTCGTTGCCATGATAATCCTTTATACGTATTATTTTACAATAAAATATACGTGTAATTTTCGAAAAAATCAAATTCGGCAGAATTTCTGTTGAAAGTCCGCTTTTCGACGGACACAAGTGCTGTCTGGACGGATTTCTGTTGCTTCCTTCCGGACGATTCCACTGTCCAAACGGACAAACTTATGTTTTAGCCGGACACGACAAAACGGACATTCTCCCTCAAAAGTCCGTGTCCGGTTGGCAAAAAGCCGGAATCTATATGAGGCGTTCGGCGAAGTTGTCAGGCATCATTGGATGGCTGAATGCATCCATCCGAAAAGGATAATTCATTTTCATCGGAAATGCGATAACCGATCGTTCGATACCCTTTCTGCCGCCGTTCGAACATTTTTTCCGTCATTCTGATTTTTCGATCGACATAATCGTAAATGACGACTTCTGTTTTCCGCTCATACAACCGATGCAGTCTGCCGGCGTATTGCGCTAGAGTTCCACGCCATGAAATAGGCATGGTTAGAAACAGGGTGTCGAGTCTGGAATCATCAAAGCCTTCTCCGAGAAATCTTCCGGTGGCCAGCAGCAGACGAGGGGATGAATCCGGTACTTGCTGCAACTGCCACAAGGTTTGTTCAAATGTCTTGCGCTTCATTCCTCCGCGCAGTACAAACAGATTTTCAACTCCGGCGAATTTCTCTTCCAAACAGGACAAATGTTCCTTGCGTTCGGTAATTACGACCGGAGACCTGCCGCATTTCAACGCGTCAAGAACGTCTGCAACAATCATGGCATTCCGGTGTTCATCACGGATCAGCAAATCATAAACTTCATGGATTGCGATTCGTTCTTTGGCTCTCAAGGCTTCAGGAAGAACCGTCGCAGTTTCTCTGGCGACGACCCGATGGTCGAATGGCCGTTCCCGGGCTTGGTGACGGTCATCCACCTGATAGCGCACTGGACCGCACTGCATGAAAATAATCGGATGGTGACCGTCTTTTCGGGTCAGTGTCGCAGAAAGGCCGAGAACATATCTGCTCTTGCACTGACGAATAACCGCCTCGAATGAAAATGCGGAAAGGTGATGACATTCATCCACAATTACCATTCCATAATCGGCGACGATATCATCGACAACACCTTTCTTTACCAAACTTTGAATGGTGGCGACATCAATGATTTTTGTAGCGTTCCGTTTTCCGGAACCGATGAAGCCAATCTGTTCCTGCGAAATCGTCAGGAATTTCGTCAGGCGGCTTTTCCACTGGTTCAGCAATTGCACCCGGTGAACCAGAATCAGGGTGCTCACCGAACGCTTTGCCAAAAGATGGATCGCCACCACGGTTTTTCCGAAAGCGGTGGAAGCGGACAATACGCCGAGGTCATATTTCAGCAGCGCTTCGGCTGCCCTTTCCTGCTCCCTTCGCAGAACTCCGGTAAAAGAATACGGATGACGGATTCCGGTAAAACGCCTGTCTTGCACCTGATAACGGATCTTGTTTTCAATCAGAAGCTTGGCAATGTCATCGGCGCAGCCGCGCGGCAGACCGATATATTCGGGGAACTCTTCCGCGCAGCAGATAATCCGCGGTTTATCATATACCGGCATCCGCATCGCTTGACAACGATAAAATTCCGGATTTTGGAACGCGGCCAGACGCAATAATGCGGTATGCAAGCGGGGCGTCAATTGTGACTTCCGAAAATAAAACTGATTTTCAATCACGATATCGATTACTTCCGTCAATCCGGCCTGCAGGTTCTCCGTTTTCTTTTGCCGAGACGGCGGCTGTTCCCACGGCGGTTCCGTATCATCTTCCATTACCGGCATTTTCACGCCGGTAATCCGGCCGGTTTCAGCCGCACGGTTTGCATAGGAATCCACTTCTTCACAACTCATGGCGGTAAGCCCGGAAAGATATTTCCATTGATCGGAGTGGGGCTGAAAATCCTCATCAAGAAAAACGCTGTTTCCCGCACGCCGGGGTTTGGCCTGAAGCGGCAAGGCGATCAGATTGCCGAAACCGCCGGAAGGCATGCTGTCCTGATTCGGAAAAAAACGGTCATAAGAATCAAACCCCAGCTCGGGGCAGTGTTCCATTGTTTCGGTCAGCAGAAAACATCCCATACGTCGCGCTTGCCGCGCCGGAACTTCTTCGCTGAAAAAGATCCAGATATGTGCTCCGTTCCCTGACCGGGAACGTTCCAGCGCCGCAGGAATTTTGTAGTGGCGGCAAGTCTCCAGAAACGCCGTGGCATCACGCTCGAACTCCTTCTTGTCGAAATCCACCGCCAGAAATCGGCAACTGTCATTTTCAAGCAACGGATAAACGCCCATGGTGAAATCATGCCCGAAGCCATCGTCTCCACGCAGATGCATTTCAACTGTTTGGTCAGTAACCGGAAGATATTGCCGTGAAGAACAGACGCCGCACTTGATTTTCGGCTTATTGCAGATTCCACGACGCCATTCGTTGGCACAAGCCGGTTGATACCCGGATTTGCCACTTTTCCGGCTCTCGAAACGGCGCGGATAAACATCCTGGCGACCATGGAACAAACGTCGAAAAATCGCAATTTTCTCTTCTGGCGAAAACATATTTTCGCTTTGCTTCCGGAACTGCCGTTGAAGAGAAATTAGCTCTCCCTCCAATGCCGTTCGTTCCGCCGCAATTTCGGCTAATCGCTTTTCAATCTCTTTGATCTTTTGCGACAGGCCGTCCATCACCCAAGCAGCCAGTCGATGAGATTGACGATTTCAATGCCATCCTCGTTGGTCAGGAAATTCCGGTCCATGGTCAAAACCGTTTTGGGGTAGTTGTCCGAAATTTTCCGCAACGGTTCCAGTTCGCGGGCGCGGGTTTCTTCGCCGAGCATGGTTTCCGTGACCTGAATATAATGTTTTTCCGTTTGGTTCGTCGCAATGAAATCCACTTCCAGCGGTCCTATTTTTCCGATGGAAACCGTATAGCCGCGCCGGAGCAATTCCAGATAAACGAGATTTTCCAGGACATGCCCCCGGTCGGCATTGCGGTAACCCAGCAGCAGGTTGCGGAAACCCATGTCAACGATGTACCATTTCGACAGCGTTTTCAGCAACTCTTTGCCTTTGATGTCATAACGATCCGCACGGTAAAAAATGAAAGCGTTCACCAGCGCGTCGACATACCCCGAAACCAGCCCGGCGGAGATGCCTTTTTTCGCTTTGGGCAGATTGCCTTCCGCTTCCAATACTCCGGCGACGCGGTTGGCGCTTGAAGTATTGCCGATATTGTCGGCGAAGAAACGGCACACCTTATCCAGCAGATCGGAATTTCGGATTTCCAGCCGCTGATAGATATCTTTCAGCACGGCGGAAGCGTAAATGCCTTCCAGAACTTCATGAATCTGTTTCTCATTGAAGTCGAATTCCGCCAGGCCGGGAAAACCGCCGAACCGGAGATAATGCTCAAATTTCGTCTCCGCTGGAACGGTTTCCGGAAAGGTATGGAAGTCCAGAAATTCCCGGAAAGAGAGCGGCAGCATTCTGATTTCAACATAGCGTCCGGCCAGATAAGTCGCCAGGTCCGACGAGAGCAAATAGGCGTTTGAACCGGTGATGTAGATGTCGGCGTCCAGCTCCACCTGAAAGGAATTGATCGCCTTTTCCCAATGCTCCACCCGCTGAATTTCATCCAGGAACAGATAAAATTTTCCAGTGCCGGCCTTCGCTTTCTCCATCACCCGGTCGTAAAGCTCCCGATAAATCATTCCGTCGTATTGAAGCGATTCGAAATTGATTTGGAGTATCCGTCCCTCCGGAACCTTCTGTTCTTTCAGGTACTCCACAAAAAGCTGAAGCAAACTTGATTTGCCGCAACGCCGGATGCCGGTCACAACTTTGATGACACTCTTATCCCGGTACTTTTGCAGCTCTTTCAGATATAAAGGGCGATTTTTCATATTTCCTCCATTTTTACAAGTATACATTCAAAACTTTTGTTTTTCAAGAAAAAATCATGATATATGTCAAAAATATTTGTTATCGGTCTCCCGCTGTTCCTCGGGATAGAGGAACAGCGAAAAACGCAGTTTATTCGATTGGGTTTGGTTCATCTGCCAGAATGTAGCGGATGATGTCGGTGTTGCGGAACCGGACCGCGTGACCTACCATCTTGCGCTTGAAGGGTAGTTGCGGTTCCAGCTTTTTGAAGTTGGCGAGACTGACGCCGAGCATTTGTGCCGCCTCGTTCATATCGACCAGTTTCGGAACGACGTCCGGCAGCGGCTCGCCTTTGGCGGCCAGATGTTTGAGTTGCGCGATGATTTCCCGGTACTCGGGGAACGGGATCAGGTTGGATTCCGTCAGCGGATGCAATAGCTTACCAATGAGAATAACAGTCTGATGACGAATGGGGTATGACATGCGATACGCCCCTCCTTTGAGCGTATAGCATGTCGGTGCGGGTAAAAAAATACAGACGGGACCCCGTTTACACTTCGAGCCGCCGGAGAAAATCCTGAATTTGCGGATCAACGATGGTCTCTTCAAACCGAATCGGACGGTCGAGCGTCAGGTCGGCAAAGGAACGAACGCGCGACAATGCGGTATAAAGTTGTCCCGGAGCAAAGCATCCTTTCCCGAGAACCAAATGAATTTTCGGAATGGTTTGCCCTTGGGCTTTGTGGATAGTTGTCGCATAAGCCGGGATCAATGGAAACTGCCGGAAATATCCGATTTCGTTTACGTGCAATTCCAGTTCTCCGTTATCCACTTCGGCCTCGTATTCGCAATTGCTCCACATTGTGGGCGTAACCCGTACGGTGCCGCCTCGATCCAGCAGAACTTCAATCCAATTCCCCAGTGAGGAATATGTGCTGACAACACCGATATCCCCATTGACATACTGCCCTCCCGGCTGAGTGTCGTAGCGGTTGGCCAACAACATCATCCGGGCTCCCTCAATCACTTTCAGATTCAGTTCGACCGGCAGTTCATGAACGGGAAAGCGTCCGGTGATTTTTCCATTGAAACAGGTTTCCTCCCCGGCTAGGCGGTTCATTTCCCCCGCATTGATCAGCGCCGCCGCATGGCGTGTACAGCAGAGAGCCGGCCAGTCGGCAGGACGCGAAGAAACACATGACTCACTCAGCTTCAAATAATCCGGTAAGCTTGGAGCTGTGGCTCGGAGGGCTTCGAGAAAGTTGATGTATTTCCGGTCGGTCTGCCGGTGAATCCGGTTCAGGCGAACCGTCTCAAAGTGCGCTTGCTCCCAGGCCGGCGCATTGAAGGCATATATGCCTCCGTAGCACTCTTCCAATGCCTCTTGAATTGGAGCCGATTCGGCGACCGGCGGCAATTGATGGAAATCTCCAACGACGATGATCTGTTTCCCTCCGAAGGGGCGGTCGGCGACATGGAGCCGCAAAAGCCGGTCGATTCTCTGAAACAGATCGACCCGGACCATGGAAATTTCATCGATCAGAATGGTCTCCGCAGCCCGCAGGCGATTGCGTAAGGCTGTTTCATCCGTCGAGTGTCCGATAGAAAAGAAGGCGTGAATGGTGGAGGCCTGTCGGAGATTGCGGGCGGCCAAACCGGTTGGGGCAAGGCAAACCAATCGATTCTTATATTGACGCAAGGCGTCGATAACGGCGGATTTTCCGGTTCCGGCGCTCCCGGTCAGGAAGACATTCTTCCCGTTCCGCATGAGCTTCAGAGCAGTTTCCTGTTCCTGATCCAAAATAAACATGGTCATCCTTTCTTCAATATGGAGCAATTGAATTCACGAATTCCGAGAGGCGCATTCCCTTTGGTGTTAAGTTTGGCGAGGTAAGAGAAAATGCGGATGGCTTCCCTCCTGAGATATTCATTGCCGCGCTGAAGCATCAGCCCATGCTGGCTGCTGCCGATGGAAGCCTGATGAATCAGGCCGCTCCCGGAAATTTCAGCGTCGGGAAAATTCTTCCGCAGGGCGGCCGTCCAAAGTTTATTCGCCCTGTGCGAAGCAAGATAAAAGCGGATAGCGTTTCCGTTCAAAAGCAACAGCAAATGATAATGGGGATTGCCGGAGTTATGCTGCTCCCGTGCCCAGATGTAATGCGGCTGGTAGTTGAATTGGGAGAGAAAACGGCGGTATTCCTCCATGAAATATTGAAAGCTGTCGTTGTCGCCTGAGGCGGTGACATTGGCAGGATAGCGGACAATCAGATGGACCAGCAAGACCTGGCTGTGCCGGGAAAGCATGAAGTCAATGCGGTCGATGATTCGATCAAGGATCGCTGAATTGTAACCGGCATTAGGACCCGTATAATCCAGTAAAGAAAAGCCCCGGTATTCGGTTCCAGTGATGATAGGGTGTGGCATAGAAAAAACTCCTTGAGATGTGAGAAAGCATAGGATTATGCGTTTTATATAAAAAATGGGTCTTCACGGGAATTTGTGGGTAAATCAGCGTGAGATACATCAGAACC
>ERZ1034917.270-NODE-270-length-49649-cov-19.857947_pt1 | contig 49649 bp, 47 predicted proteins | sample MGYA00520605_ERZ1034917 | MGnify/ENA primary metagenome ERZ1034917 (study PRJEB33766, sample SAMN09781784) | gut metagenome | biome: gut microbiome | host: Homo sapiens | place: Madagascar | study: EMG produced TPA metagenomics assembly of the PRJNA485056 data... | reverse complement strand
AGGCATGGCAGATAGACGGTACGGAGTATCCGGTGAACGCCCCTGTGACCGTCACTGCTGACATCACAGTCAAGGCGCTGTGGGAGAACGCGCGCTATACGATCACCTTCGACACCGCCGGCGGCAGCGAGATCGCCCCCATTACGCAGGACTACGGAACGAATATTACCGCACCTGCCGACCCGACCAGGGAGGGCTATACCTTCCTCGGCTGGGACAAGGCAATTCCCGCGACCATGCCTGCCGAGAATATGACCATCACGGCGCAGTGGAAAGACATCGAAAAGCCGACAGGCGAGATTAAAATCAACGAGAACAGTTGGAAAGCGTTCCTCAACAACATCACCTTCGGTCTGTTCTTTAAGGATACGCAAACGGTGACAATCACCGCAGCCGACAACAGCGGCGAGACGGTAGCGGTTGAATATCTGCTGTCGGCTAAAGAGCTCACCAAAGCGGAGCTTGACGGCATGACCTTCACAGCGTACACCGCACCGTTCGGCATTGGCCCCGATAACGAATATATTATCTATGTCAGACTGACCGATAAGGCGGGCAATACGGACTACATCTGCTCGGACGGCATTGTGCTTGACGGCATAAGCCCCGTTATCACAGGCATTGAGGACGGAAAGACCTACTGCGAGGCGCAGACGGTCACCATTGACGAGAAGTATGTGGACACCGTCACCGTAAACGGCACGGCGGTCACACTTGACGCAACCGGCAGCTTTGTCCTCTCTCCGGCAGACGGCGAGCAGAGAATCATCGTCACCGATAAGGCGGGCAACACAGCCGAAATGACCGTAACGGTCAACGACGGGCATACCGGCGGCACGGCGACCTGCACTGAAAGGGCGGTTTGCGGGGTTTGCGGCAAAGCTTACGGCGAGCCTGACCCGAACACCCACACCGACTTAAAGCATTTCCCCGCAAAGGCGGCGACCGAGGATGCCGAGGGCAATATTGAGTATTGGTACTGCGAAGGCTGCAATAAGTATTACAGTGACAAGGACGGCACCAAGAAAATCAAAAAAGCCGACACCGTAACGGCGAAGCTGCCGAAGTCTCCACCGACCGGCGACAACAGCAGCCTCATGCTGTGGAGCGCATTGCTGTTCATCAGCGGCGGAGCTGTTATCTGCACAGCTGCTAACAAAAGGAAGAAACAGCAGAAATAAAACCTGAATACAGACACACATATGGTGCAGGGGCGGCGGGTTGCGCCGCCCTTGTGCTTAAAAACGAAAATTTACATGCAAAAAAACCGCGAAACTGTTGCTTCCTCTTGACATTGTTCCAAGTTGAGAATATAATATAGCCAGAGAGGAGATGTAAACGATGTACAGCATAAAATACATTTCAGCTATTGAAGCGGCGGAACGCTGGCACCTTTCAAGACGCCGTGTGGTTGCTCTTTGCGGAGACGGGCGCATAACCGGGGCACAAAAAGCCGGGGCATATTGGATAATCCCCGAAAATGCAAAGAAACCGTCAGACGCCCGTGTTAAAACCGGTAAATATATCGGAATTCACACGGCGGAAAAGGAATCAAACTGAGACAGAAAAGCTTTCATACACAGACCCGTAGGCAAAGAAGTTCCGGCAAAGCCCACGAGCCAACAAAAGAGAACAAGGCATCGGCTTTGCATGGCAGGGTCGGTGCCTTACGGCATTTTACAGGAGGTGCGCAAATGAAAAAGGTTATCACAATAGGACGCGAGTTTGGGAGCGGCGGTCGTGCGATCGGCCGCAGAATTGCAGAAAAGCTGCAGATCGCTTATTACGATCAGGAGATCGTAACCGAGATTGCCAAGCGCACGCAGCTCTCCGAGGAATATGTGGAACGCATCACTGAAAATCGCCCGTATATACCTTATCCCATTAATGCCGGTACGAGTTTTCATGCTCCATATTATGCCTATGCGGAATTTGACAGAAGCCTGACGGTGTTTGCTGAGCAACACAACATCATTAAGGAGCTGGCAGATAAATCCGATTGTGTTATCGTCGGGCGATGTGCCGATTATATTTTGAAGGAAAAAACTCCGTTCCGTATTTTCGTCTATGCGGATGCAGAGAGCAAACTGAAACGCTGCCGGGAACGAAGTCCGGAGGATGAAAGCTTATCCGATTCCAAGATAAGAAGAAATATACGCTCTATCGATAAAGGAAGGGCAAGATATTACAACTATTTCAGCCGACAAAAATGGGGAGCACGTGAAAACTACGATCTGCTTATCAATACAGCAGGTAAAGATGTCAAGCAGGTTTCCGAAGCGGTTGCCGATTATCTGAAGAGATATCTGTTTGAATGACGGATAATTCAGCTGCGCGGGGTGAAATTATGCAGAATAATTGGGAATCAAAGGGGATTGGCACTGTTCCGTGAAAGCCGCGTGCTGCATAAGGCGTATATTGCCGTGGACGAAAGAGGCACAAAAGCCGGTGCGGCGACAGCTGCGGAAACGGTATATACCGCCCTTGAGGAGGGTGTTTATAAAGTGACGCTTGACCGTCCGTTTGCTTATGCCATTATAGATGACGCAATCGGGCTGCCGTTATTTATCGGCACAGTTACGGACATTGGGAAGTAATGTTGGTTTAAAAGCAACCTGAAAGTAAGGGAGGCCAAAGATGTGAAACGGAAAGCAATATCGGTGATTTTTACGGTTCTGTTGCTCAGTGCCGTATTTATTCAGTCGACTCATGCCAACTCCGCTCAGCGTCACTGGAGCGGAACAGACAGCACCGGCGCACTTGTAAAAGATAAGAACTGTCCGCTTGTGGTAGATAAGGAGCTTCTGACCTTTGATGTGCAGGAGTTCCCGAATAATTACTACAACAGTACCGAAGAATTCCTCGCCTATACAGGGAAGGTCACGGCTGAGTACACCTTCCGCAACCCCGCCGACTATACGGTGACCGCCACGCTTGTCTTTCCGTTCGGTAACCTGCCTCATTACGGGGAATATATCTACGATTCCCCGACCGATAAGTATACCGTCACTTCGGATACCGAAAAGTACGGTGTTAAGGTCAACGGCAAGCTGATCAAGGCTACCGTGCGTCATACGCTGAAAGACAGAGGAACACCGTTCTCTTTAGATGAGGATATGCCGAAGCTGACAAACGGATATATTGCGGACAACTTTTTCCGTTCCGATCTCCCTGTATGGGTACAGCAATATTCCGTTGAAGGCATCGGTGCCGAAAACCAAGCCGCAACCGCTGCTTTTGTTCTGCGTGAGGATCCTGCAAAAACACGGGTGCTGTGGGAGGAAAAGAACGGTATTGCTACGCTGAAAGACGGTATCCGAATGTCCGGCTGGACAAAAACCGGAGACACACTTACCGTATATATTTTCGGTGAACCTCCGAAGGACGGAATCGCATGGTCACTTTATGAAAACGGCGCATGTAAAAAGAAAATTGCCGGCAATATTACATTGAAATATTCGGAACAGATGACCTTCCGGGATTTTGTTTTCAGGGAATACGACAATAACTCCGGCATATCGGAGAGTGATTGGTATAATGCGCAGGTTGCATTTATGAATGACGGTTCAAAGGATTGGATGTACGGCGGAATTTACACCGAAAAATTCGCCTTTTCACTGATGCGGTGGTACGAGTATACCCTGTCGCTGGAACCGGGACAGACTTTGACAAACACAGTAACAGCCCCGCTGTATCCGGCAATTGATGCGGGCTACACACCGAGTATTTATACCTACACCTATCTGCTCTCTCCTGCAAAGACATGGGCGCAGTTCGGAGAGCTGAAAATTGTGGTAAACACACCGTATTACATGACCGAAAACAATCAAAGCAGTTTCTCTAAGACGGAAAAGGGTTATGAGCTGACCCTGCCGGGTCTGCCGAAGGAGGATATGACCTTTACGCTTTGCGAAGCAGAAAAGCCGCAGCTGTTGAAACGGTCCGTTTTGCCCCTACCGCTGATCTGTATTTGGGTTTGCGCAGGGCTCATATTGATTGTCGGCGGTGTGATTGCGGTTGCCGTTACGCTTATCGTCAGAAGGAGAAAAAAGAGCCGCCCAAAAGAATAGTTTCATAAAAGCGGGTTATAACCGCTTGCCGTCGGACTCTTCCTTACAGCGGTTCCGTATATTATCTTATGACGGCCATATTCAGAATATTCGGCGGACTTTCAGTTGCTTTTTCTTTGCTTTTATATCAAACGTGCTGCGGCGGCAGGCGGTTACGGTTTCTCTGCTTACGGCTTTTGGATGCTTGTGACAGCCTTGCTTGCAGGTTGAGCGGAAAACGCCCGTATCGGTTCAGGACTGTACATCTTTTCGTGTTTCCTATGACTGCGGTGCAAATGTTGCCCGGTTTGTTAATGCTCCGATTTTTGATCAGGCCATATCAAAGCCGCAACAAGCAATCAAAACCGACAGAAAAACGACGGACGCACAGCCCGACACAATCGTATCCGGTGCGCCCGAAATTATACTGTTTTATTGTTTTTATTATTTGTTTCATAAATCCAAAAAGGAAAGGGAAAAATTTATGACTTATTCACAGAAAACAACGGAAAATCTGCGGCGGCTTGCTGCACTGTCTGATGAGAGAAACGGCATTACGCCGGATATGTATACCGAACACGCCGTGTTTAGGGGGCTCAGAGATATGAGCGGCAACGGAGTTGTGACCGGTCTTACCGAAATATCCGCCATAAAAGCAAAGAAAAAAGCACCGGACGGAACCGTTCATACCTGTCCGGGTGAGCTTTACTATCGCGGGTATAACATCTGCAATTTGGTGGGGGGATTTTCCTCGGAAAACCGTTTCGGCTTTGAGGAAATCGTCTATCTGCTGCTGTTTTCCTCATTACCGGACAAAAAGGAACTGCAACGGTTTGAAAAAATGCTTGCCGAATTTCGCAGCCTGCCTAAATCCTTTGTGAGAGATATGATTATGAAAGCACCGGGGCGGGATGTGATGAACATTCTTTCCCGCTGTGTACTTGCACTCTATACCTATGATGATGACCCGGATAATATTTCCACCGAAAATGTCCTGCGGCAGTGTCTGCATCTGATAGCGGCATTCCCTATGCTGGCGGTATACAGCTATCAGTCCTATCAGCATTTTCACTGCGGACAGAGTCTGGTAATTCACCGACCGGAAAAAGGGCTGTCCACGGCGGAAAATACCCTGCGGATGCTACGCATCACCGGCGAATATTCACCGCTTGAAGCAAAGCTGCTCGACCTTGCTCTGGTGCTGCACGCCGAGCACGGCGGCGGTAACAATTCCACCTTCACCACGCATGTCGTGACCTCCTCCGGCACCGATACCTATTCCGCCATTGCAGCGGCGCTCGGTTCGCTTAAGGGACCGCGTCACGGCGGTGCCAACATCAAGGTGGTGCGGATGTTTGAGGATATGAAAAAAAGCGTAAACACTAAGGACAAGGATGCCGTTGCGGGCTATCTGACGGCACTTCTGAACAGGGAAGCCTTCGATAAAGCAGGTCTTATTTACGGCATCGGACATGCTGTTTACTCCGAGTCCGACCCCAGAGCCGAGCTTCTGATGGACTGTGCAGTGTCCCTTGCCGCGGAAAAGGGATATGAGGAGGAGTATGCCCTTTATTCGCTGGTGGCAAGGCTGGCGCCGGAGATCATTGCAAAGAAGCGGAAGATGTACAAGGGAGTCAGTGCGAATGTGGATTTCTATTCGGGACTTATATATCGGATGCTGGATTTGCCATGCGAACTGTATACGCCGATCTTTGCAATGGCGCGCATTGCCGGATGGAGCGCCCACCGCCTGGAGGAACTGCAGAATGCCGGAAAGATCATTCGCCCGGCATATATCGGAGTGAAGCCTGTTCAGGAATATGTGCCGATTGAAAACAGGTGATAAGATTAAAAAATTACGCCCTCGGAAACCGGATATTACGGAATCCGAAGGCGTTTTTTCTGTCTTTGCTTAATCGCTTTTTTGCCGCTTTTATTTTGCGGTAGGATTTATTCGGTTATTTTTGCTTTCAAGATACTCGCAGGCATAAACGGCGGCAACGGTGCCGTCGGAAACAGCGGTCGTGAGTTGGCGAACGCTTTTTTCACGGCAGTCGCCTGCGGCAAATAATCCCGGAGTTTCAGGGATGACCGTTTTTTCGTCGGTAAAGACATAACCGTTTTCGTCAAGCGGGGCAAGACCGATAAGCAATTGTGTATCCGGCAATCTGCCAAGGGCAACGAACAGCCCGGATGCCGACAGAGTTTCATTTTTTTCGGTTTTGCTTTTCAGCATCAGAGCTGTTAACTGTCCGTTTTCCTGTATCAGCTCAGAAACGGTCATGTCGGTCAAAAAAGATATGTTATTGCGCTGTTTCACTCTCTCAACAAGAATCTGCTCGGCACGGAAGCTGCTTCTCCGATGAATCAGTGTTACATGACGGCATCGTTCGCTCAAAAGCAATACATCATCAAAAGCAGAGTTTCCTCCTCCGACTACCGCAACATCTTTTCCTTTGAAAAAACTGCCGTCGCACAGTGCGCAATAGCTGACACCATGACCCACAAGCTCTGCTTCTCCGGGCAATCCGAGCGTTTTCGGCCGCGCACCGCAGGCATAGATAACAGCTTTGGCATAGTATTCGCCATCGTCTGTATCCAGTCGAAAAATTCCCGAAGTTTCTTTTACTATCTTTTGTACATCCGTAAGGCTTATCACGGCACCTGCCGCCTCTGCCTGTGCCGCCATACGATCGCCGAGCTGCAGACCGGATACCCTTCCGGAACCAGGGTAGTTTTCTACCTGCGGTGCGCGTGTGATCTGCCCTCCGATGCATTCCCGTTCATACACCGTAACGGACTTTCCGGCCCTTGCGGCATATAGGGCGGCGGTAAGGCCCGCAGGTCCGCCGCCGATCACCGCTATGTCGGTCATATCGACAACTCCTTGAGCAAAGCTTTGATTTGCGCTATGCCGGTGTATAACACGGTTTTATCTCCGGCTCGAACCGCAAGGGTGGGCGCCTGCTTTAGCCCCAGAGCCGTTGCCTCCTCAATATATTCATCTACATCCCGTTCCGTATAGCAAAGTCCCGATTTTTCCAAAAGGGGCTTAACGGCACGGCAGTTCGGACAGGTCGATGTGGTATACAGAATATATCCGTCCGCATCGCAAACCGATGAAATTTTATTCTCCAGTTTAGCTTCATTCTTTATTTCGCCGATATGATAGGTTTTTCTGTCCCTGAACTCCTGACTTTTACCGTCATTCCAGTTTTGCACCGGGCGGTAGTAACCGGTGATACGGCTGTAGACCTCGGTCTTTCTGCCGCAGTGCGGGCAGATGGCTTGCTCTCCGGTAAGATATCCGTGATCGGCGCAGATGGAATAGGTGGGTGACAGCGTGTAATAGGGCAGTTCGTAGTTCTCGGCTATCTTACGCACAAGGGCGGCGGCAGCCTTCCAATCGGGCAGCTTTTCGCCGAGGAAGGTGTGGAACACCGTACCGCTGGTATAAAGCGGCTGCAGCTTGTCCTGTACATCAAGTGCGGCGAACACATCTTCGGTGTAGCCTACCGGCAGATGGCTGGAATTGGTATAGTAGGGTGTTGCCCCCTCGTGCGCCGTGATGATGTCCGGGAAATGCACCTTGTCATGCTTGGCAAGCCGGTAAGAGGTGGATTCGGCAGGGGTAGCCTCCAGGTTGTAAAGGTCGCCGTACTTCTCCTGATAGTCGGAAAGGCGTTCGCGCATATGGTTCAGAACACGGACGGCAAATTCCTGCGTCTCTTCATGTGTCAGATCCTTGCGCAGCCAAGCGGCGTTAAGCCCTGCTTCGTTCATGCCGAGAAGCCCGATGGTAGAGAAGTGATTGTCAAAGCTGTTAAGATACCGTTTGGTGTATGGGTACAGCCCCTCCTCCATTAGCTTACCTACCGTTGTTCTCTTGATTTTCAGACTGCGTGCGGCAATATCCATCATCCGGTCAAGACGGGCAAAGAACTCTCCCTCGTTTGCCGAGAGATAGGCGATGCGCGGCATGTTGATGGTAACGACGCCGATGGAGCCGGTGGATTCGCCGCTGCCGAAAAAGCCGCCGGACTTTTTGCGCAGTTCGCGCAAATCAAGCCGCAGACGGCAGCACATACTGCGCACATCGGACGGCTCCATATCCGAATTGATGTAGTTGGAAAAATAGGGCGTGCCGAATTTCGCCGTCATCTCAAATAACAGACGGTTGTTTTCGGTTTCGCTCCAATCAAAATCCTTTGTGATGGAATAGGTGGGGATGGGATACTGGAAGCCGCGGCCGTTGGCGTCGCCCTCAATCATAACCTCGATAAAGGCGCGGTTAATCATATCCATCTCCGCCTTGCAGTCGCCGTAGGTGAAGTCCGTCGGCTTACCGCCTACGATGCAGGGCTGATCCGCAAGATCGGCAGGAACGGTCCAGTCGAGAGTAATATTGGTGAAAGGAGCCTGCGTGCCCCAGCGGCTGGGCGTATTGACGCCGTATACAAAGCTTTCGATACAATGCTTAACTTCGTTATAGGTCAGTTTGTCCGTGCGGACAAAGGGTGCAAGATAGGTGTCAAAGCTCGAAAACGCCTGCGCACCCGCCCATTCATTTTGCATAATACCAAGGAAGTTGACCATTTGATTGCACAGCGTCGCCAAATGTTTTGCCGGTGCGGAGGTGATTTTGCCGGGAATACCGCCGAGACCCTCTTTAATGAGCTGCTTAAGACTCCACCCGGCACAGTAGCCGGTAAGCATGGAGAGATCATGCAGATGCAGATCGGCATTGCGGTGCGCGTCGGCAATCTCCTCGTCGTAGATCTCGCTGAGCCAGTAGTTTGCGGTGATGGCTCCGGAATTGGAAAGAATCAAGCCGCCCACCGAATAGGTCACGGTGGAATTTTCCTTCACTCGCCAGTCGGAAACCTTCAGATAGCCGTCCACAAGCCCCTTGTAGTCCAATATGGTGGAACTCATATTACGGAGCTTTTCGCGGTTTTTGCGGTATAGGATATATGCCTTGGCAACCTTGTCGTACCCGGCTCTCTGCAGCGTTTTTTCCACACTGTCCTGTATGGATTCGACATCGATCGTATCATCCTTCACCTTAGGAGCAAAATCCGCCGTTACCTGAAGTGAAAGAAGATTGATTACATCCGGACTGTAAGGAATACCGGTTGCGTCAAATGCCTTGGTAATGGCATGAGATATACGGGTCAAATTAAACTCGGCACTTCTGCCGTCTCGTTTGATGACAGTGTACATATGATGATCCTCCTCTGCAAATGTATTTGTAGGGGCATTACTTATTCACACGCCGCGCAGCTCTGCGGCGGGTATATACGGTTTTACGGCACTCAGCAATGCCTCAAGTTCCGGCTTTTCCATAGCTGATATCCCGCTGCCGAGCAGATTACCGGAATCGACAAAGGGCTGGATATAATACCGTTTTGCATTTCGAAGCCATCGCCCGATTTCCTCCATGCACTTAGGCGAATGAAAGGGATGGCAAACCGTTGTACGGAACTCATAGTCGATATTGCCGTTTTTCAGCAGTGCAGCACTTTTTTTAACCTGTTCAATTACATCTGCGCCGCAAGTTTCTGCATACCGTGAGGGAGCATTCTTAATATCCATTGCCACATAATCAAGCAGCTCTTCGCGCAGAAGATGTTCAAGCATTTCAGGGAGGGTTCCGTTGCTGTCCAGCTTAACAAGAAAACCCATCTCTTTAATACGGCGAATCAGATCAGGCAGACTTGGGTACAGCATCGGTTCGCCGCCGGTGATGCAAACACCGTCCAGCTTACCCTTTCGGGAAAAAAGGAACTCAAACAACTCATTTTCCGAAACGGTTTTTCCGTTATTTCGCGGCAAAACAAGCTCGGGATTATGGCAATAGGGGCAGCGAAGATTACAGCCTGTCAGAAAAACCGTACAGGCGACTTTACCCGGAAAATCCAGCAATGTTACCTTCTGTAAGCCGCCGATCATTTCATCACCTTCGGTTTAAGAGTCTTGTACTGTCAGTATACATGATGCAGTTGCAAAAGTCAACGAGAAAATCTATATATAGTAGATTTGCGAAGAACTAAAACTAAATACGGTGCTTTTGCTAATTCCGTACATTTGAACGTCAACGATATGATGGATGCGGCTTTGCGCAATACACGCATTGAAATGTCCCAGTCGGAGCGAAGACGGTTTTTTGAAAAGTATATCAAAAACATGACGTTGAGGATAGACGAAAAAGGGAATGTCGGTATTGAACTGAAGCAGGGATAGCAAAGTAATGTTGGACGAGGTGAAATCAGAATATATAAGCTAGCAACAACTCCGGCCTGCAAAGAAAACAGGCCGTCACGCGAGATATGCTATTATATGCTTTTAAATGAGCACATTCTTTTAAAGAGTGCCGCCGACCATAGACTTCTGTCGGACGAGCCAGGCGGTCATATCCTGCAAGGTCTCCTCGATCGGGCGCGGCCGATATGCGAACCGCTCCGTTGCGGCATCATGGGTAAACCGTCCGTTTGAGCCAAGAACAGCAATAGAATAAGGCGTGAAGAAAAGCGGTTTTTTCTCTTTCAGGCAACGGCGTTCATAGTACGGAGCCGCAAGCCTTGCGAGTTTTAACGGCAAGCATATGGGACGGTATATCAGCCTGGCAGCCTTTCCGACGATCTGCAGCATCCTGCGGATGGTAATATAGTGTCCGGACAGAATGTAGCCCTTGCCCGGCTCGCCGCTTTCCGCGCAAGCCAAAATTCCTTTTGTCACATCCCGTACATCTACAAAATCATATCCGCCGCGTACGGCAAAGGGCAGCTTACCGGTGAGAAAGGACTTTGCCATTGATGTAAAGCTTCCGCCGAGCACATCACCGGGGCCGATGATCCCGGAGGGAAAAACAATGCTGACGTTAAGTCCCTTTCGTGCTGCACTAAAGACCATTTCCGTTGCAGCTGCTTTGCTTTTGGCATAATCGCCGTCTACAAGTCCCGGAGAAAACTCGCAATCCTCTGTAATGACGCAATTCTTCGGTTTTTCCGGTATGGCGTGTACAGAGCTGACATAGACCATTTTTCCTATGTGATGCTCCAAGCATTGCCGAACGACCTTACAGGTGCCGCCTATATTGACCTGATAGAGCTTTGAGCCGGATCTTGAGGCGACGGAGATAATGCCGGCACAGTGAATTACACAGGTTTTGTCATCAGCGTCTGCAAAGAACTGCTCGAGCGAGTCATCCCCGCATACATCGCCGATGACTGTATGAACCTCTCCCGGGAGCAAAGCCGAATAAGGGTCATTGCGCAGCACCAATGCGTCTACCTGTACATTCCGGCGCACCAGCTCCTCAACGATTGCCCGACCGAGAAAGCCGGTGGCGCCTGTAATCAAATATCTGTTATACATGTAGAAAACCTCCTTAAGATAACCGTGCAGGTGTTGACTATCTTTCACAAGTATAGTATATTAAATATACAATATAAAAGCAATCGGCACTCACGGTCTATATGAAAGAAAAACAACATCTCCCTCGGAAGTGTTGCCAAACTTTGTAAACTTTTTTCGGAGGAATTATGAATGGAGAAAACAGACGCCAGAAAACGCTATACGCAGACGGTGCTTAAGCAGTCCTTGCTAAAACTATTGAAAGAGAAACCGGTCAACAAAATTACCGTAAAAGAGGTGTGCGAGCTGGCACAGCTGAACCGGGCGACCTTTTACGCGCATTACAGCGATTGCTTTGCGCTGCTGGAGAGCATTGAAAACGAGCTTATTGATGCGTTTGAACAGTCCCTTCGCTATGCTAATTCCTTTGATGTTACGGCTCTCATTGAAGCCATTTACGACATGATCGATCAGAATCAGGAGGCTTGCAGGGCTTTGATTCTCGGGAACACGAGTTCCACGATCCTTAAGCGGATGATCGCGCTGGCAAAGAAAGACAGTATTGCTTACTGGAGAAAGGAACTGCCTACGACCGGTGATGTGGAGCTTGAAATGATGTACACCCATCTGTCTAACGGATTGATGCATGTCGTTGTAGAGGGCTATGATCAGTACAGCAAAGAGGAAATCATTCGCTTCGTCAGTCGAGTGGTGAAGATCAGCCTTTCGCTGTTCAAAAAGCCCTAAGAGTCTTTTGTGTAACTCAAAGAAGAATCAGAGAGGAATAGTTATTATGAAAGAAAACAGAAAACTGTTAAGAGAAGTTCTGAATGATATCCGTCATGATATGACCGATGAGGAGGTATTAAACCTGCTGGCGGACAGCAAAATTTCGGTGCGGCCCGAAAGCGGAAAGGAAAAATATACGCTTGGACAGCGTGCGGCGGATTCCGTTGCAAAATTTGCCGGAAGCTGGGCGTTTATTTTTTCTTTCAGCGGAGTTCTTATTCTGTGGATGATTGTCAATGTCGTGCTGGCAGCCGGGGCGTTTGACCCGTATCCGTTTATTCTGCTGAACTTGGTTTTGTCTTGCGTGGCGGCCATTCAGGCACCGCTTATTATGATGAGCCAGAACCGTCAAGAGAAAAGGGATCGCCACCGAGCCGAAAATGATTATAAAGTCAACTTAAAAACCGAGATAATGATCGAAGACCTGTATGATAAGGTCAACGCAATTCTTGCCAAGCAGTCGGCGCTTGAACGGCGGCTTCGGGAAGATCGCAGCGAAGAGTCGGAAACAGCCGAATAGTTTAAGGCGAGGGCTATCCGCCCTCGCCTTTTTGAAAATTTGTGTTATTGACTCTATACCAAGAGATTGATACGCATCAGCCCTTGCTGTTGGCAATCGCCTGATCAATCAGCTTCTGTAATGTCTCCGCCTGTTTTTTGCCGGTTATCGCACCGATGATCGGATTGCCTACAATGTTGCCGTTTTTGTCAACCACATATGTCGTGGGATATGAGTACAGTCCGGAGGTAAATTTCCCGGCTTCGCTTTTTGAGTCAAACCAAATGTTTTTATAGGACACGCCCTTCTTTGTCAGAATATCCTGTGCCTCCTTGATTGCCGTTTGATTCCCGTCAAGGGTAAACGAGTTGATTCCCACTACCGCACCGCCTTTTTCGGCAAGCTGTTTGTTCAGCGCTTCAAGGTCGGCAAGCTCACCCACGCAGGGGCTGCAGGTGGTAAACCAGAAATTTACTACGGTAACGGTGTTTCCTGCGAACAGTGTGCTGCTTTTAACCTCGTTTCCGTCGAGATCTTTACCTTCAAATGCGGGGAACTTCATCAGATTTTCCTTCCCCGCGGGCTTGCCGTTATCAGCCGGGACGCTCATATCATCTCCGGACGGTTTTTTTCCGCAGCCCGGGAACTTCTGTTCAAGAACGGCCAGCTTTTCTTCAATCCTGCGAATCTGTTCGGCTCCGTCCTTAAGCAGCTTCAGCTCGTCTGCCTTGAATTGATTCTTGGCGCCGTCAATTGTTGCAAGTAAAAAGTCGCCGTAATTACTGCCGTTCCCAATCATCGCCGTGCCTTTATTGGCAGAGAGAAACACCTTCTCCCAAAGAGCGCTGTTTTCGGAAAGAATGGCATTTTCCTGCTCCATCAGTTTTTGATGAAGCTCGGTTGCTTCGTCCTTCGTGCCCGGTTCCGTTGCCATCAGGGCTGCAAGTTCAGCCTTTTTGTTTCCGCCGTTTTTATTGTTGTCTTTGCTTGTACCGCAGGCTGCAAGGCCGAGGATCAGCACAAAGGCGGTCAGTAGGGTTAAAATTTTTGTTGTTTTCATAGTGTTTACTCCTTTTCCGTATCGGATATTTGTTTTGCCTTTTCGGCGGGACAATCGGTTTTTTTCCCCTTGTCGAAGCCGTAGCGGAAGCTTACGGCCTTTGTCGGGCAGGCGCGTATGCACATACCGCAGCGGATACATTCGGTGTGGTCGGGGGCTTTGGTTACATCCACATCCATCTTGCACGCTTTTGCACATTTCCCGCAGGAAACGCATTTGTGCCGATCCACTTTCATCCCGAAAAGTGACACCTTGTTAAGCAATGCATAAAAGGCTCCCAACGGACACAGCCACTTGCAGAACGGACGGTAGAAAAGCACACTCAGCACCATTACTGTAATCAGTATGCCGAGCTTCCACGAAAAAAGCGCACCGAGTGCGGCGCGAATGCCGGAATCGGCGGCTGCGAGAGGAATCGCTCCCTCAAGCACTCCCTGCGGACAAAGATATTTGCAGAAGAACGGATCCCCCATGCCGACATCGTTTGTGATAAGTGCCGGCATCAAAACCACCATAAAAAGCAGAACAGCGTATTTTATGTAGGTCAGCGGCTTCAGCTTTTTGGTGGAGATCTTTTTGGTCGGAATCTTGTGCAGCAGCTCCTGAAACCATCCGAACGGACAAAGAAAACCGCAGATGAAGCGTCCGAGCAGCACACCGAGCAGAATGAGAAATCCCGTGATGTAGTAGGAAAAGCTGAATTTCGACGATCCCACCACAGCCTGAAACGAGCCGATCGGACAGGCGCCCGATGCCGCCGGGCAGGAATAGCAATTGAGCCCCGGAACGCAAACGGCTTTTCCTTTGCCTTGATAAATTCCGCCCTTCAGGAAATTGGGCAGATGAAGGTTGGTCAGCAGTGTTGCTCCTGCTTGGAACAGGCTGCGAAAGCGTGAGAGAAACCGGGATACGTCGCCTTTTTTCTTCTTCGCGTTTTTGTTATCCAATTCCCACACACTCCAAACACAGCCGTATTGCCTTGCTCAGCACGGTCTCTGCCTCTCCGCGCCATGCTCCGTAACACAGCATCGCGGCTCCGCAGATAAGCAGCGCAATCTGGAATGCGGCTTTTTTCGATCGAATCAATTCGGTCACCCCTTTCTTTTGTGCTCTCATTGTAGCGCAGAGGACATAAAATCCCTGTTAAGAATGAAAACTTAACAAGAATCTTATTTCCGTGTGGTATAATATCCACAGAAAGTCTTGCTGCGCAAGCTTTTACGGCTGTCGCCTCCCCGTGCTGCGCACGACTGTGGTATTGACGGCCTCGCAAAAATACCCTTGCGAGCAAGCATTTTTGTTTCGTGGTATAATAAATTCGAAGAACCGGAAAAACAACGCAAGGAGATTTCCTATGCATATTTTAGTAGTTGAAGATGAACGCGCGTTATGTGAGACGATCGTCCGCAGTCTCAGGCGGCTCGCTTACAGCGTGGATTTTTGCTATGACGGAAACAAAGCAATCGAACTGCTCGGTGTGGAGCGGTACGATCTTGTTTTACTGGATCTAAATCTGCCGGGGGCGGATGGGATGACGGTGCTCAGAACGCTGCGTCAAACCGACAGAGATACAAAGGTGCTGATTCTTTCGGCACGCAGTGAGGTCGCTGACAAGGTGGAGGGGCTGGATGCCGGAGCCAATGATTATTTGGCAAAGCCTTTTCATTTAGAGGAGTTGGAAGCAAGGATACGCAGTCTTACCCGTCGTCAGTTTACACAGAATGATGTGGTTCTTACCTGCGGTAAGCTTTCCTTTGATACTAAGACCCGTATCGCCTCAGCTGACGGACAGGAGCTGTCGCTTACCCGAAAGGAAATCGGGATACTTGAATATCTGCTGCTCAATCAGGGTCGGCCCGTCAGTCAGGAAGAGCTGCTTGACCATGTATGGGATAACAGTGTGGATAATTTCAGCAATTCGATTCGGGTACATATTTCCGCATTGCGGAAGAAGCTGCGTGCCGCACTTGGTTTCGACCCCGTCCGCAACCGAATCGGGGAAGGGTATGTTATGGAGGAAGAGAAACTGTGAAAAAGCTATCCTTGCAATGGCGGATCACCATAATGACGGTACTTCTTATCGGAGCAACCTGTGTTTTTATGAATGTTCTGATCGGATATTCCGGCAGGCATTATATGGATTCCATAGGCTCTTATATTACGGGCTACGGGGATACGGACAGGGGAGAGCCGGAGTATTTTGATCCCGAGCAAAAGAAGCTCGACGAGGAATTGACCATTGTTGTACACGGGGCGCAGGAATCATTTATCACCACTAACTGGTATATCACAGCGGCGGTAACACTGCTCGGCGGTGTGCTTGCGTACTTTTTAAGCGGACACGCGCTGAAGCCACTGCGCACTTTTACTTCTCAAGTGGAAAAGGTTCAGCTGAACAATCTGACAGATATGAAGATCAACGAAGATGTTCTGCCCGAGTTTCGGCAGTTCAGCCGGTCGTTCAATCAGATGCTTGAACGTCTTGATGAAGGCTTTATCGCACAGCGGCAGTTTACGGGGAATGCCGCTCATGAGCTGCGCACGCCGCTTTCGCTGATGCAGGTACAGCTTGAACTGTTTTCTGCGGAGCATCCCGAGGTATTGCGGGAAACGGCGGATTTTCTGCGCATGCTGCGTGAACAGACTGAACGCATGACGCAAATGACGAAAACGCTGCTTGAAATGAGTGAGCTTAAGACGGTGCCCTGCACTGACCGTATTGAATTGGCTCCTATGGTTGAGGAGATCTTTGCCGACCTTGCTCCGCTTGCGGACAGAAACGGAATAATCCTTGAAAGTAAAGGCGACGGAGTTATGATCGGCAGTGACACGCTTATCTATCGTATGCTCTTTAATCTGACCGAAAATTCCATACGCTACAATCGCCCGAACGGAACGGTGCGCATTATGATTACCGATGAAAAAAATCGGTTAGTCATGCGGGTTGCAGATACCGGCTGCGGCATACCGGAGAAATACAGAGAAAGCATTTTTCAGCCCTTTTTCAGGGCGGATAAATCCAGGAGCAGAGAAAACGGCGGCGTGGGATTGGGACTTTCACTGGTGTGGGAGATTGTTGCATTGCACGGCGGTGAGATTCGGGTTGAGGAAAGCTCGGAAAAGGGGACGACTATAGCGGTGAAGTTCCCAACAGACACGAAAATAAAATAGCGGAGGTTATTTATGAAAACACTGATTGTTATCGACATGCAGAATGATTTTGTCACGGGAGTACTCGGCTCGAAAGAGGCGGTTGCTGTTCTGCCGAATGTTAAAAAGAAAATTGATGCATACATTGCTGCCAGGGATGAGGTGATTTTCACTCGCGACACACACGAAGAAAACTATCTCGAGACCAACGAGGGGCGGCATCTCCCTGTGCCACATTGTGTCAAAGGAACGGAAGGTTGGCAAGTTGTAAAAGAAATCGACTGCCCCGACTGCAAACATATTGACAAGCCGACTTTCGGCTATATTCATTGGTCTGAGCAATTCAAAGACAGCAGAATTTCGGGAATTGAGATTATCGGTGTATGTACCGATATCTGTGTGATATCTAATGCTCTGATATTAAAAGCGGTTTTCCCCGAGATTGATATAAGCGTTGATGCAAGCTGCTGTGCCGGAGTTACGCCTGAAACGCACAGGGCGGCATTGACCGCCATGAAATCTTGCCAAATCCGCGTTATCGGCGAGTAAGCCTAAAACAGCTTGGCATTTAATGCCGAACATTCGGGCATTTGAAAAATCCAGCAGAGAAGGTTTTCGGACTATTCATCTTGATGAGAGGAGCTGTGCAAAACGGAATGAAAGTAAATAAAACGGCAAAGATTGCATGTACGGTCATTATATCGGCATTTATACTGCTATTGACCTCCTGCATTGCAATCCCTACCGATTTTAAAAGTAACTCACCGGGAAATACGATAACGGGAACGCCCGGCAACACTGCGGATATTCTGCCGCCTGCGGATAACAGCGATTACGGCAAACAGGCATCCCGTATTGCTGACAGCGCGATAAGGGAGGCAATAATACTCTTAAGCAAATACCCTGCAGGCAATGCGGCATCGGATGCGCCAAAGGCGATATCCCGCCGTGATCAGTTGGCTGAGCCTGTTCGGGACATTTATGACATGCTCCTTTCCGCAGTTGAAAAGATCGGCGAATATGAGTGGGATTCCGTCAGATACGGAGCGACGGCGTTTTCTGACTTTATGGCGGCGGACGAGGCACTCAGGGCCGATTATCCCCGATTTAGGGCATATTACTATCCCGATGTTACGGGAGATGTTTTTCGCCCCGTTTATTTTCTTCCGGGGAATTCCTACGATATTCCTACCGACAACAGAGCGGAGGTTGTCAATCGGATGAGCCTTTTTGATGCTGTTTGCCAACGCATCATTGACTGTATGCCGACAGATCTTTCTGATACGGGAAAATATCGCTATTTTGCTGCCGTGATAACCGAATTGTGCGAATACGACAGATCGCTTTCCACGGTCGGGCTGCCGTACCCGGCCTATAATGCGCTTGTAAACGGAAGCGCGGTGTGCAGCGGATATGCTTCGGCATTCGAACATCTCTGCGGCGAGGTCGGGCTGTTTTGTCAACGTACAGACGGAACAAAAGACGGGGGCAATCATGCTTGGAACAGGATATGCATTGCCGGCAGTTTTTACTATTGCGATCTGACCGCCGCAGATGCCGAGGTGCCGGGGTCCGATGCATGGCTGAGGTGCATAGCAATAACCGCCGAGCGTGCAAAAAATGAAAACTATTGCCCGTTCGGAGAAGACAGGATGGCTGACGGAACGGATGAAATCAAATAAAAAGAGCATACGCCGCATTATTTGTTTTGATGTACGCGCTCTTCTTAGGCACGGCGGATTACCGTGTCAGCTTTCGGATGATCCCGTTGAGAAAAACCGCCATTTTTTTCGGCGACTGGCGGTTCTCGCGATTCAGCCATTCCCGTATTACCGCATATCCGCCCTGATAGAAGAAAAGGCAAAGTTCGTTCCGTTCTTCCTCTGTAAAGGTTTCGGGAATCGCCATATCAAGCTGCTTCCGGATGGTAGGCAGATCGAACAGCTTGGTTGAAAAGTCCTTATCCGGCAGGGAATTGATAAGAACCTTAAAATGCTCTTCATCGCCAAGCAAAGCCTCCAGCATGCGGCACAGGCAGTCCTCACCGTCGGAGCCGTTGTCGGACAGTATCTCCTCCAGTTTACGGAAACAGTCATTTTCAATATCGGTTAAAAGATCATATTGACTGCCGTAGTATTTATAAAAGGTAACCCGGTTAAGCTGAGCTTCTGCGCACAGCTCATAAATGGTGATTTTTTCAAGGGGCTTTTCTTTCAGGAGTTTTATCAAAGCGTTTTTCAGCAGCATCTTACTCAGTCGCACTCTTTGGTTTTCCATATGCGCTCCTTTCGGTCAACAAATGCTCCGTGTTTGTTTACTTTAAAGCACGGAAAATTTGTTGTGTTTGCGTCATACCTTTTTATAATAAACAGTCTGTTGACTTTATATCCATCTGTAATTATACTGTAAACACAGCGGTTTGTCAACAGTAACTTGGGAGGTGCGTCTATGGAAAGGCTTACTGATTTCATTGTAAACAAACGTAACATCATTCTGTCCGTTATGCTGATACTGGCAGCAGTCTGCGCTTTTTTGATGCCGAAGGTCAGCGTAAACTCGGATATGACCAAATATCTGCCGAACGATTCCTCGATGAAGCAAGGTATTTCTCTTATGGAAAAGGAGTTTCCGACAGAGGAAGAGGTCTACACTGTTCGTGTGATGTTCAAGGGACTCGGCAGCGAGAAAAAGACGGAAGTTAAGGATGCACTTGCCGCAATTGAAAATGTAGACAGAGTGACCTATGACAAAAACAGCAGCGATTATAACAGCGGGGAATATACTCTTTACATTCTAAATACCAAATACGGATATGATACCGATGAGGAAGCAGCCGTTGAAAAGCAGGTTAAAGAAAAGTTTTCCGACTATGAAGTCACGGTGAAGAACGATGACACCTCGGCTCCGGACATTCCGATTTCGGTGTATCTTGCAGCGTTCGGAATCATTCTTGTCGTTCTGCTCGTCTCCTGCGGCTCATATTTTGAACCGGTGCTGTTCCTCATCACTATCGGCATTGCCGTTGTGCTGAACCTCGGGACGAACTTCTTTCTCGGAGAGATTTCGGATGTCAGCTTCGGTATTGCTGCAGTGCTGCAGCTTGCACTTTCTATGGACTATTCCATCATTTTGATGAACCGCTATCGACAGGAGTTGAAAAAAACCCACGACCGTAAGGAGGCAATGGCAAACGCCCTGCGCACCGCCTTCGGCTCTATTACAGGCAGCGCTGTAACCACGATCGTCGGACTGTTGGTTCTGGTGTTTATGAGCTTTAAAATCGGTGCGGACATCGGTATTGTGCTGGCAAAGGGCGTTGCGTTCAGCATGATATGCGTGTTCACTGTTCTGCCGGCGCTTATACTGCTGTCGCATAAGCCGATTGAAAAAACCGAGAAGAAAAAGCGAACGGAAAAAGCGCATAAGAAAGGACCTTCGGCGGTGCTGGGCGGTTTCAGCTACCGTTTTCGCAGCGTTATTGCGATATTGTTCGTTGTGCTGTTTGTCGCCACGGGTTATATGCAGTCCGGCACAAAAACCGCCTACACACTGCCGGAAAACGATTCGATTGCCGATGTTTTTCCCAAGGACAATACGCTTGTCCTGCTTTATGAGAACGCGGATGAAAACAAGATTGCGGAGATTGCGTCGGTTTTGGGAAAGAAGAACGGCGTGAAGAGCGTTGTTTCCTATCCCACGACAATAGGCAAACAGTGTACCGTAAAGGAAATGTCGGACATGCTCTCGGAAACGGACAGTGAGATTCAGGCGGACGAAAAGCTGCTTAACTTCGTTTATTATCACTATCACGCAAACGGTAAAACAGAGCCAATGACATTGTCTGCTTTCATCGGGTTTCTTTCGGACACGGCGGCGACTGATCCGATGTTCTCAAGCTATATAGATGAAGCTGCCGCGCAGCAGCTTGCCGTGCTGAAGCCCCTAACCGAAATAAGCGCCCTGACCGTTCCTATGCCGCCTGCCGCACTCGCGCAGTCGCTCGGCATGAATGCAGAGCAGGTAACGCAGCTCTTTATGCTTCGTTTCGGTATGGAATATACGCCTGACAAAACCATGTCGCTGTATGAATTTGTCTCCTTCCTGACGGATAATGTTCTTCCGAATCCCGAATACGCCGCCATGCTTGACAATGCTGCAAAGGCAAAGCTTTATCAGACAAAGACGGTTGCCGACGCCGTTGTAAGTGACAAGGAATTCACCCCTGAGGAAATGGCTGAGTTTCTCGGCGGAATAAGCGATAAATTTAACCAAAGTACGGTGGAACTGCTCTATCTGTACAGTGCGAGCCTTAAACAGGAAGCAGCACAGAGTACCATGTCCCCGGAAATGCTGGTAAAATATATTGATAAGCTGGCTTCCGAACCGCCGTTTTCGTCATTGCTGACCGCTGAACGGAAAGACGGCATTGCAAAGGCGAGAGAGCAGCTTGACAACGGCGCACGACAGCTTAAAGGCGAAAAGCATTCTAGGCTGACTGTCACGACCAAGCTGTCGGTTGAGTCGGAGAAAACCTCGGCGTTTGTAAAGGAGCTGACCGAGTTATGCAGCGAAAAACTGTCCGGTGAATATCATCTCATCGGAAACAGCGCAATGGTAAATGAAATGGAGTCAGGATTCAGTCGCGAACTGCTGTTTATCACACTGCTTACCGCCGTATCTGTTTTCATCGTGGTTGCCTTGACCTTCCGCTCGCTTGCAATACCGGCAATTCTCGTGCTGATCGTACAGTGCGGCGTGTTTATCACGGTTTCGTCATTGGGTGCAATAGGCGACTCGATGTACTATCTGGCACTGCTGATCGTGGAATGTATCCTGATGGGCGCAACCATAGACTACGGAATTCTGTTTACAAGCTATTACCGTGAGATGCGGGCGACACTTTCCGTAAAGGAGGCTATAGTCACCGCATATAAGGGCAGCCTACACACCATACTCACTTCCGGAACAATCATGGTACTGATTACTGCCGTAATAGGACCTCTGTTCGGTAATCCCGCCATTGAGCAGATTGTTCGCACGCTGTCGGTCGGCTGTGCTTCCGCTATGTTTCTTATCTTGTTTATCCTGCCGGGCATTCTCGTCTTGTGCGACAAAATCGTTGTGAGAAAAGGAAAGAAACAGGGAAAAAGCATTTTACCCGATTGATTAAGAGGCTTGTATAATACCCGGATTTGACGCCTCCTGCCGTAGCTTCTGTTTTTGCATCGGGAGGCGTTCCTTCACTGTCCGTTTTCGGAAAGTTGTCTAACCGTCCGCAGGGGGATATGTCCCTTACATCATCCTGCAGCGGATTTTATCGGCTGAATACACGACTTTCGATTCTTACGGTTTTGTGACAATTTTCAAGCGTTTTTGCGGTGAATGGACTGCTTCGTTTTGATATACTTGTGTTGCGGGCAGGAAAACCGCAAATAAAATTAAAGGAGCACCTACTATGAAAAGCAAAAAAACCGTATTGGCAGCAGTTCTCACTCTTATGCTTGCGCTAGGTATTGTTACCGTATCTGCAACTGCTGCTTCGGCAAATGTGAAGAAGTCGGGAGAACCCGTGAACAATCCATGCATTGCCGCCGCAGATGTTTCCGGCGAATGTGCCGGACGGCCGCTTGAAGGCTTTATTGAAAATCTGAGCTTTTTGAGCGAACAGGAGAAATCGAAGCTGCTTGCAGACCTTGCCGAGATCGAAAAGTATGAGAATCAGATCAACGAAATCTGCTCCCTCATGACCGACGAAAACGCAGAGCGGCTCTGCGCAGAAATCGACGCCGTTGACGAAAAGCTTACTGCGGTTCTCGAAAGAAACGCGGCTCTTTGGGAACGCGTCAACGATGAGTATGATGAAAAGATTGCGGCAAACGAGCCGGACATGACCTTTGAACTGAACGAAGCGGATTTTGATGACGCCTGTCCGGCCGAGGAATCCTACGAGAAATCCATCAAGAGCATGAACTCACTGACCGAAAAGGAAAAAGAGGCTCTGCTTGCAGACCTTGCCGAGATCGAATCTCTGGAAGCGCAGATTGACGAGCTTTACTATCGCATGTCGGACGAGAACGCAGATCGACTTTATGGCGAGATTGACGCTCTCTGCGAAAAACTCGACTCGGTTCTTGACCGTAATGCGGCTCTTTGGGACCGTGTTGACGTAGAGTATGACGAGAAGATCGCGGCAAACGAGCCGGATATGACCTTTGAACTGAACGAAAACGACCTTGCGGTCTGCGAAAAAATCAAATAAACCACGCGTACAGAGCCGTGTCCGAACGGCGCGGCTCTGTATAGGTTTTGGGGGCATCATGAAACAGCTTATCTATATTGCAGAGGATGAAAAAAACATAAGAGAAACTCTTCGGAGCTTTCTTGAGAATGACGGATATGAGGTGTGCGCTTTTGAAACAGGCGACGCACTTTTAAGCGCGTTTTTTAAAAGACGCTCCGATCTTGTTATTTTGGATATTATGATGCCCGGGACCGACGGACTTACCTGCTGTTGCTTCATTCGTGAAAAGGATAATGTTCCCATCATTCTTCTGACGGCAAAGGATACCGAATACGACTACGTCAACGGTATTCTGCAAGGCGGTGACGACTATCTGACCAAGCCGTTTCGCCCGACGGTGCTCCTGATGCGTGTTAAATCTCTTCTTCGACGCGTGGAGATGGAAAGAGGCGGAGATCCGACGGACAGGGATATTACGGTTGGAGATTTGCGCTTTTCGGGTGATGAGAAGCAGCTTTTCTGCAGAGAAAAGCCGCTTGCACTTTCTCCGAACGAGCTTAAGATGCTTCTCTTTCTAATGCGCGGCGAGGGCAAAGCCTTTTCGCGCGATGAGCTGCTCAACCACATATGGGGATACAATGACGAGGTGGAAACCAGAGTGACCGATGAAACACTGCGCCGCATACGCAGCAAGCTCTCCTCGGCAGACAGCAAGGTGCAGATTGAGACGGTTTGGGGTTACGGCTATCGCCTGCGATCGGACGGAGGCGGAAAATGAAGCATATAAGAAGAAAAATCACCGTATCCGTTCTCGGTACGATGCTGTTTGTTTTTGCGGTGCTGCTTGCTACCGTCAACATATTTATCCCGGAATATCTGACATCAGAGGCGCAGAAGGCGATACTTTTGGAGGATGAGCGCAAGGACCCTATCCCGCTTGCCGAAACAACGGACGATAGGGAGGAGCATTTTCTTACATCCAGCGTTCGGTATCTTGAAGTTGAAGAGGGTCTTACGGAGTCAGAACACCTTTCAAAAGCTGAATATCAATTGAGAAAATACTGCCGGGAGGAAAAGCCGGCCGCCGGTGAATTCCATACACTGAAAACCGGCGGCAGCCGATTTGTTTTCCGAATATCACAGGTCGAAGCCGGTGAATATGAGGACGCATATTCGTACATTCTGTATGTGGATGTCGGAGCAGTTATGCAGTATTCGGCTTATCTGAATGCTATTTTTTTCGTGGTGCTGGCAGTGCTCAGCGTGCTGGTCTGTCTCTTTGGCTGGAAGCTCGGCGGCTATGTTGAAAAGGCGCACGAATCCCAGAAATGGTTTTTTCAGAATGTGTCGCACGAGCTGAAAACGCCGATGATGGCTGTTCAGGGCTGTGCGGAGGGCATCCACACCGGGGTTTTGGATCCTTTAGAAGCATCCGGGGTGATTCTGGAAGAGACGGAACAGATGTCCGATTTGGTGGAAGAGCTGCTCGCGCTCTCCCGATTGGAGGCGGGACAAGCCAATGCTGAGTTTCATTCGATGGATGTCCGTGAGGTATTATATGACTGCCTGCGCAGTACGGAACAACTGGCGGAGCAGAGAAAGCTGCGCATTACCCCGTGCTTTGATGAAAAGTCTGTTTTGGTGAACTGCGATGAAGTTCAGCTCCGCCGTGCGTTTACAAATATCATTACCAACGCACTGCGGTATGCAAAAGAGGAAATACAAATTGACTGTAAGGCAGACAGAGGGAAAGCTGTTGTACGCATCCATGACGACGGGGAAGGTATTACGCCGGAGCTTTTGCCGCACATTTTCGACCGCTTTTTCAGTACCCGTAAGGGCGGCGCCGGGATCGGGCTTTCGCTGGCAAAAGAAATTGTGTCACTGCACAAAGGCACAATATCCGCGTCAAACGACGGCGGCGCGGTGTTTGAGATCAGCCTTCCTCTTAGATAAACAATGTAATTGCTAATGTTAATCGGTTTACGGATAATATTACGAAAACAAAACCTAAAGTGAAAGGAAATTTTATTATGAAAAAGTTTATTATACTTGCACTTGCTGCCGTCTTTGTTCTCTCATTTACAGCCTGCGCAAAACAAAACGGTACAACCACGCCTTCCGTTCCCCCGAAAGGGCAGCCGCAAAACGCTTTGGAAATCCTGGAAAAAGTCTGGAGCAAGTATTCAACCGATGACAAATTTCCCGCAACAGGCGGTTCCGAAAAGCATATGAAGGATAATATGCCGGGCAAATTCGATGTTTCCGATGCGGAAGCCCTTGATTTTGAGCTTGGCTTTCCGAAGGCACAGGCGTCGGAGATAGACGATGCCGCATCGCTTATGCATATGCTGAATCAGAACAACTTCTCCTGCGGCGTATACCATGTTAAAAGCTCCGGCAACGCCGAAACACTTGCCGGTAAAATTAAAGAAAACATTCTTGCACGCCAATGGCTGTGCGGGTTTCCCGAAAAGCTCGTTATTCTGAACATCGGCGATTATATCGTTTCCGTGTTCGGTGCCGCTGAACTGACGAACACCTTTACAGAAAAACTGTCCGCTGAATACAGCTCAGCAAAACAGCTTTTCGATGTACCTATCGCATAAGACAGAGCCATGTTGTTCTCAAGTATAACTTTTCTGTATTGCTTTCTGCCGTGCGTTCTGCTCGTGTATTTCATCGTTCCCGACCGTATGAAGAATCTTGTGCTTCTTTTGGCAAGTCTGTTCTTTTACGGTTGGGGAGAGCCGAAATATCTTGTTTTTATGCTTGCGGCGGTCACGCAGTCATATATTGCCGCTCTTTTGGTTGAACGCTTTCGCGGGACAAAGATTGCAAAGCTGGCGCTTGCCGTTTCGGCAGTCGCCAGTCTGGGTCTGCTTGCGTACTGTAAATATGCGGACTTTTTCATCGAAAACTTCAATGCATTAACAGGGCTTTCCGTTCCGCTGCTTAGGGTTGTCTTACCGGTTGGTATAAGTTTCTACACCTTTCAGATTTTAAGCTATGTTATAGATGTTTATCGCGGCGACGTACCGGCACAGCGCAATTTTATCGATCTGGCAATGTATGTGGCTATGTTCCCGCAGCTGATAGCCGGTCCCATTGTCCGCTATTCAGATATTGCCGTAAGCCTGAAAAACCGCAAAACCACGCTTACCGATGTGTCGGAGGGCATTGTGCGCTTTTCCGTAGGTCTTGCAAAGAAAATCCTGCTTGCAAATTCGGCGGCGCTTATTGTATCCGAGTTCAAGGCTTATGACGAAAAAACCGTGCTGTTTTACTGGTTGTATGCCGCGGCGTATATGCTGCACATCTATTTCGACTTTTCCGGATATTCCGATATGGCGATAGGACTGGGGCGCATTTTCGGATTCCGTTTTTGCGAAAATTTCAATTACCCGTATATTTCAGCAAGCATTACGGAGTTTTGGCGCCGTTGGCACATTTCTCTGGGCAGCTGGTTTCGTGATTATCTTTATATTCCCCTCGGTGGAAACCGCGTAAAGCCGATACGCCATGTTTTCAATATCCTTGTCGTATGGGCAGCCACCGGCTTCTGGCACGGGGCATCGTGGAATTTTATTCTGTGGGGATTGCTGTATGCCGGACTTTTGCTGTTTGAAAAGTACATTCTGCACCCCAAGGCGCGGCTTGCGTTTCCGATGCATATATATACATTGCTGTTTGTCATGCTCGGATTCGTACTGTTCGATTCGGCAAACATTGCCGACGCATTTATAAGCGTTAAATCCCTGTTTGGGTTTTCCGGCATTCCTGTCGCGAATGCGGCATCGCTTTATTATCTGAAAAGTAATTTTGTATTGCTGGTTGTTGCCGCAATAGGTGCGACCCCTTTGCCTAAACGGATTTATGAGAGAATTGGCGGCACAAGCGGCGGCGGCAAAATTCTCGCCGTTTTGACGCCGATTGCGGCGGTTGCTTTAATTGCCGTTTGTACGGCGTATCTTATCGACGGGTCGTTCAATCCGTTTGTGTATTTTCGGTTCTGACTTACAGTTTTAAATCGGCTTATCGGAGGAGTATAATGAGAAAATTCCAACAAATTCTTACCTTGATCCTGTCGCTCGGCTTTATAGCCGTGTTTGCTGCTTGGTTTCTGTTTTCGCCCGACACTGAAGAATCCGTAACAGAAAGACGGCGTTTGGCAAAATGCCCGACACTGTCTCTCTCGTCCGTTGAAAACGGCAGCTTTATGAACGGCTTTGAAAAATATATGCTCGATCAGTTTCCGCTGCGGGACGGCTTTCGAACACTCAAAGCCGCCGCAAACGCAAAGGTGTTTATGCAAAAGGATAACAACGGGCTATATTCCGTCGGAAAACATCTCTCAAAGCTTGATTTTCCAACGGATTTCAACTCGGTTGATCGTGCCGCACAGCGTTTTCGGCATGTATATGACGCTTACTTGAAAAGTCCCGGAGTAAAGACATATCTGTCGGTGATACCCGATAAAAATGTCTTTATCGCCTCGCCGAACGGCTATCCGGACAAGGATTATAAAGCTCTTGTCGAACGCCTCGGAAGCGGATTCCCGGAGGCAAAGTATATTGACATTTCCGGACTCCTGTCGGCGGATGATTTCTATTACACCGATTCTCATTGGCGTCAGGAAAGAATATTGAAGGTTGCCGACGAGATTGCGGATAAAATGGGCGCGGAGCGGATAGGACAGTGTGAAAAGCATGACACGGGCGTTTCTTTTTACGGTGTTTATTACGGTCAGGCAGCCCTCCCGCACGCACCGGAGCGCTTTTTCTATCTTGATAATGCGGTGATACGGGGACTTAAGGTGTATAACACCGAAATTTCGTCTTACATTCCGGTTTATGACCTCGGTGCTGCCGCAGGCAGAGATCCTTATGAAATGTTCCTCGGCGGTGCGCGCTCCATCATCAGAATTACAAATCCGAATGCCGCGAAAGAACGCAGGCTTGTCGTTTTTCGGGATTCATTCGGCAGCAGCATAGCACCGCTTCTTGCCGCAGGTTATTCCGAAATAACCCTTGTCGATATCCGTTATATCTCGCCTTCCGCTCTCGGAAGGCTGATCGACTTCACGAAAGCAGACGATGCGCTGTTTCTTTATTCCGCATCAGTTATCAACAACAGCGAGACGATAAAGTAATACGGAACTGCGGCTGTGATGAAAATGAAAAAAGCTGTCCGCACTGTGCCGGGATACGGTGCGGACGGTCTAAAAAGCATATAAAACGATGGCTTTGTTCTGAAGAAAACTCTGTGTGCTTTTTACGGTCGAAAGTCAGGGCAGTTTGTCTGAAGGCCGGATGTCGAGGCAAGGGCGCGCAAGCCGTCAATGTCCGTAAGCTCAATACATCCTTTTGATTTGTTAAGCAGTTTTTTTTCATTTAGCTTTTTCAGCGTTTTTGTTACACGCTCACGGCTTGTGCCTATGTACCGTGCAATATAGTTGTGAGTAAGTTGTATATGCGTTTTTCCGTATCTGTTGTATTCGGCTACAAGAAAAGCGGCAAGACGCTGTTCCAGACTGTTAAACAGAATCCGCTGCATTGAACCCATAACAAGATTAAATCGTTCGGCAATCAACTCATAGGCAAAGCAGCGAAAATACAGGTTGTTTTGCATCAGCTGCTTCATAATCGACATATTGACAACGAGAACCTTAATGCAACAGTCTGATGCAAGAAACACCTGAAAGGATATTTGGTTGAACAGACTCAGAGCAGAGAATATACAAATACTTTGATCGTGAAGCGAAAAAAGGGTGGTTTCTCTGCCGTCCGGCGACAGTAAATACGCCCTGACGCTGCCCTTGATCAGCATCATCAGACCGATATCTTCGCCCGCCTTGGAATGAAGAATGTATGAATCTCGGTCAAAGGAACGAATATAGGCGTTATTGCAAAGAATATCCTTTTCTGCATCGCTCAAATGGTCCCAAAACGGCAGCGCGTGAAGATGTTTTGTTGTTGCGTTCATTTGGAGTGCTCCTCTCACTATATAATTATTATACCACGCAGTTGCACCGCTGTACAGTGCCGCAGGCACACATAAAAGGAAAAACAGGACTTAGACCCGGAAAACCGACTCCCGAAGGCACATAAAGAGCTTGGAAAAATACCGCAAAAAACGCCCCAAAAGGGGTTGACAAAAAATGCGGGGGGGGGGTACAATATTGTAAAAATATATATTATATGTGCATTTTCATATCCGGCAAACCTGTCGAAGGACAAGAGTGCAAGTTAAGCGTCCAATCGGGAAAATCCGTATGATTGACTTCCCGCCCTTTTTAAGATTGCGGGAAGTCTTTATTGCGAAAACGCCCCGAACAGTGTCTTGAACAGTGCCCAAGGCACATATTATATATGCTTGCGTCACAGACAAGAGGTAACTGCTTTTATATAATTTATTAAAGTGCAGCAATAGGATTATTGTACCTGTTGCCGGAAATCATGCAGATTGTTCGGGAAAAGGACTATGGCAAAGAGAAACGGGGGACAATATATAATCGCCTTTAACTATGTCCGGCAGGGACAGGGCGCAGTTATATTTCGGATATTCGGTTTGGCTGAGGAGGCCGGGGGCCTCTCTTAAATCGGAATTGTATGCGCGTGTTTGATTATATAAAATATCCGATGGAGGAATTTGAAAAGCTGCATGAGTATTTGCTCGGCGAGACGGTCGTTTTTTGCGAGCATATCGGGGAGAAAAGGAAATTTTTGAGAGTTACGAAAATTTAACAGCGCTAATTTAAAACTCTTTCGGAGGACTGTCGTATGGCAAAAAATAAAATATCAAAAAGAATTCTGTTCATTGTCGGGGCGGTGTTGTGCTGTATTTTTGCAGTAATTCTTGTCTGTAACCTGACAATAATTATAAAAGGCGTTGTAAATCCGAAGGTTCCGCCGTCGGTATTCGGCATCACGCCGATGGTTGTGCAGTCGGGCTCCATGAGCGGCAATGCCGAGGATCATATTGAAGTGGGGGACCTGATCTTTACGGTAAAACCCGATACGGACAAGTTGAAAGCCGGTGACATTATTTCTTATATGGACGGCAATATCGCCGTAACGCACCGTATTATTGAGGTGCAGACGGGAGCAGACGGAAAGCGCAGTTTTGTAACCAAGGGTGACGCCAACAACACCGAGGATCCGGAAGTCAGTGAGGATGCTGTATTCGGACTGTATAAGGGACGCATTCCGGGGCTCGGCGATTTTGCCATGTTCCTGCAAAAGCCGCTGGGTATGGCGGTATTTATCGGCATACCGGTGTGCGCTTTTATTATCTACGACATTATTCGCCGTCAGCGAAGCTCCGGCAAAAAGGATAAGGAAACCGAGGAGCTGAAAGCGGAGCTGGAGCGGCTGCGTGCCGCTGCGGGAGAAAAGAATCCCGAAAAAGAAGACGGCGGCAAAACATAATAAACGGTATTTTCCGCGAAATCGGTGCCACAGCCGGACAAAGCGGTGATATATATGAGGGTGATTCCTCACTTCAAGACGATTTCTGTCGTCTCACAAAATCCGAATGACGGTATTTTATCGTCTCAACAATTATTATATCAGGAGGAATGTTCCATGACTTCAAAAAAGAATCGGACGCTGAGAGCAGCGGTTCTCATGCTTGCTCTCGTACTTATCACCTCATGCTTTGTCGGAGGCACATTCGCGAAGTATGTAACCAGCGGCGACGCGGGGGATAATGCCAGAGTAGCCAAGTGGGGCGTGAGTATCACGGCTCACGATACCGGCGATGTCTTTGCCAAAGAGTATGACGCCATTGCCGGTCAGGATAACACCGTTATCGCCGGTGGCGAGTACAAGGTTATAGCCCCCGGTACAAAAAAGGATAATGCTGCACTGGTGACACTGAGCGGCAAACCGGAAGTCTCCGTGCAAGTCACCTATAATGCCGAACACTTCAGTCTCACCGGCAACTGGATTGGCGATGTGAACAATACATTCTATTGCCCGTTGATTATCAAGGTTACCGGTAAGGTCGGCGATGCGGTCAAGACCGAAACCATCAATTGTGTGGAAAAGACGAGTGCGGCGGAAGTCGAAACAGCCGTAAAGAACGCTGTTGCTGCCTGCAGTGCCACCTATGGGCCCAACACGGATCTTTCCGCGGTGGCAGGTGACGGCTTGAAAATTTCCTGGGAGTGGCCCTTTGAGGGAACTGCGAACCAGGGACAGACTGATGCGAAGGATACATATCTTGGCAATCAGGCGGCTACGGCTACCGGCTTAGATATACCTGCTATCCACATTCCGGTAACCGCCACCGTAACTCAGATCGACTAAGGGCTTGATTTTACTGGTTCTGTACAGTTGTATATCCCCCGTCATGTGGCGGGCGGGGGATGTTTTCGGGTTGTATGCAGTGCCCCCGACATCTGTTTGCCGAGAGCCCTGCATATGTCCCGAATCCCCATAACACTGCCGTTTTGCCGGATTGTTCGGTTGCTTTCAAGCGAGGTGGCGTATGAATAACTCTGAAAAAATTGCGGGAATGATGCTTCCCGCCATGCTGATACTCTTTATATTACAGGTAATGCTGCTGCCGGTAATGATAGGTCTTACCTATGCCGTACCCGCAGAGAGACCGCAACACATCCTTACCTATAGTACAGGCTCGCTTGTGTGGGACAAGGCTACTTCGGTGCGCCCGGACGGCTCGGCAGAGCTTTCGTTCTTTGAAACGCTGTACAAAAATGTCAATGCCGATAATGCCGAAAGGGTACTGGCGCCCGGCACCGAAAAAGACAGCGTGATTCGTCTTAAAAACGATACGAACAGGGAGATAACCTATACCGCCGTGCTGTATTCGCTCTCGACTTCGCCCGACCTTGATATCGGAGCCTCTCTTTCGGGGGACGGCTTTTCGGATATCTCCGTGTACACGCTTCCCGAAAACATTAAGAAGGAAACGGTTGTCCGTGCCGTCGGAGGAAGGCTTGACGCAAAAAAACTGCAGGACTTTGGTATTAACTGGTTCTGGAATTATGAAGACGGTGCAAATGTTGACGAACGGGACCGTATTGACACTTATCTCGGCAATAAGGCTGCAAGCGGAAAGGCGGATGATGTAACTCTCGGGTTTTATATTGTCGTCCGTGACGGCGGTGAGATTGGTCCTTCTTCGCCAACCGGAGATAACACCATGATCGGCGGTTATGTTGTGCTGATGCTCATCAGCGGAGGAGCGTGCCTGTTCCTTGCCCTTACTCGGAGAAGGAGGGAAAAGGTTGAAGACTGAAAAAGCACTGGCCGTTTTGCGGCGCAGCCTTAAGATTCTGGTGCTTGTGATCGTAGGCATTGTTTTGCTTGCCAATCTCTACCGACTTGCGGCGAGGGAGATCTTTAAAGTAAAAAGCCCGACGGTATTCGGCTATTCCTCCGCCGTGGTGCTGACCGGCAGTATGAGCGGTACCATAGAGCCGGACGATTTGATTATCACCCGTAAGCAAAGCGATTATATGGTCGGCGATATTGTGATGTATCAGACCGACGGCGCGCCGGTAACCCACCGCATTGTCTCCGAAAGCGATAAAGGCTACCGCACCAAAGGTGACGCCAACAATACCGACGATGGCACGGATATACCGAAGGAAGGTGTAGTCGGGAAAGTGGTGCTGGTGATTCCGAAAATCGGGGCGGCTATCCGCCTTGCGCGAACGCCGATCGGAATGCTCAGCCTGTTTGCCGCGATTATTTTAATTACCGAGCTGCCGAACTTGATCGGATATATTCGCCGTAAGGGCAAAAAACAGGAGAACTGAAATTAAACAAAGGAGGCGGAAAAATGAAACACAGCAAGAAAACAGAGCAAAAACCGAAATTCCGGCTTCCTTTTTCCGCCGTTTTGCTTTATCTTGTGCTGATTGCCGCAGCGGTGTCCGGCGTGACCTTTTCAAAGTACACGACAGGGACAACGGTGGGCGATACGGCAAGAGTGGCAATTATGCGTGATATCACCGTTACCGAAACCGGAAATTTCGCCGAGACGGATAAGTGGGTCATTACCCCCGGTGTGGATATGATAAAAAATGTTGTTGTGAATTTCGAGGGCAGCGAGATGGCATGCTATGTGTTCTGCGAGATAAAAACGACAGGCTGGAGCAGAATGAACGATAATTACAGCTTTGCCTTTTCCGGCGGCAGCGAAAGCATCCTAGGCTGGGCGGTAAATAACGATTGGAAATTTCTTTCCGGTAACGGGAGCGAAGCAGTATATTATCGTATAGTCAGCGCCAATACCGTGCTGCAGGCGGATGTACTGGCGGAAGGCGGCAAAATAACCGTCAGCGAGAATATCACAAGAACACAGCTTGACAGTTTGCCGAAGGATATGCAAATTAAAATCAGCGCAACAGCGGTGCAGTATAACGGCTTTTCCGAGGGTTCTGCAGCTGAATATACGGAAATACAGAGAGCCTTATCCGCATGGAATGCCGTGAAAAACAAATAACGCCCCACAGGAAGGCAGGTGGATAGTATGAAAGGAAGATATCGGGCAAAACATTATAGAAATACGGAACATACAAGGCTCAGAATGCTGCTTTCGGTTATTCTGTGCCTTTGCCTGCTTACCTCTGTTCTTCAGTTACGTATGATAACGGCAAGTGCCGTTATCAAGATTGATTCGGTTACCGTTACACATGAAGGCAAGAAAACGGAAAAACTGACTCTGCCTCAAAATGAAAGAGCCGTGCTCAAAGCCGAATGCTTTCCGGATGCGCAGAATGTTGCCTATCAATGGCAGATACTTGCGGATATAAAGTCGGAGCTTTGGGTGAATATTTACGATGCGACAAAGCAGTCGATATCGCTGTCCTATGCTATGCTCGGCTCGCTTTTGGACGAATCGGGCAGCGCCTATATACGCTGCAGGGCGACAGCGGGTGAAAGCAGTCAATACTCCGATGCCGTCTGCGTAACGGTTGCGTTTAATGCTCTCGCAGATGCCGAATCCGTTACCGTGCGAAACGGTAACTCTCCGGCGCGAAAGGCTCCCGTCCGCACCCCGAAGAACAACCCGGAATATGTGTATATTTCCATAAATTACTTAGATGCCGTGTCCGGTCAGCCTATCTACACGGGATTTGCCGCACAGATACAGTACGGTACCTCTTATTCCAACACCGTTATATCGCCGACCTATCTCGGATACGCACCTTTTTATAATGAGGCTAACCCCTCTGTTACCGTTCCGGAGGGCGGCACGGTGGATGCGAACGACGACGCAACGGTAGTCGCTCTGAATGTTCCGGCAGACTATACAGCGGCGCAGTATGTCGTAAATGTCTATTATAAGGCAATCAATGTGCCCTATGCCGTACGGTACTACTTCCAGAATATCAACGATGATATGTATACCGAGAATATGGGGCTATACCGTATATCCTCTGCTAAAACCGGAACGATTATTTCCAACGAGCAGCTGGCAGTGCAGGACGCGGATACGGTAAAGGGATTTACGAAACTGTATCATTATCCGGAGGCAGTCGCCGCCGACGGCTCCACTGTTTTTCAGTGCTACTACGACCGCAATTATTATATGGTTAAATTTGATATGGACGGCGGCTATGGCACAGAACCGATCTATGCCCGCTACGGAACGCCCTTTGTTGTAAATGCCCCTACACGACACGGCTATGTGTTTGACGGTTGGGACGATGTGACAAACGGCACCGGCGACGGCGTAAAAGATACTCTGCCTGATACCGTACCCGATGAAAACCGCACATATAAAGCTCTTTGGCGCACAGTCGACACCACCTACACGGCGGTGTATTGGTTGCAAAATGCCGACAATGACGAATACAGTTATGTAGGCAATGTGAAAAAAACGGCAAAGTCCGGAACTTCTGTTTCCGGGGAGAATGATATTACGGCGGAAACGAATATCTGCGGAAATACCGATGAAACACATACCCATAGTGCGGATTGCAAGCCCGACAAGCTTCGTTTTTCTCGGTTTGACCATGCAGATCAAAATGTGACGGTTGCCGGAGACGGGTCTACGATCGTAAATGTGTACTATGCTCGTAAAGAGTATACACTGCGGTTTTACTATGCCAAGGAATACAACCCGACAAAGGACCAGGTCAGCCCGACAGGGACGGAAACCGTATACTCCGTTGTGGGCGGAAGTACTTATAAATTCGGGCATCAGTATGATGGGTATATAAGTTCAAGGGAGGATAATAAACGGCCGTTTGACAGCAGCGGAAATGTGCTGAACGATATCGAAAGTTTACTGTACAACATAAATACAACTCAATGGGGCGCGGTTGAGGAGTTGCCGACCATAACCCCGGCCGCGGGCGTGCAGTATACTACAGGAGTATATCCGTCATCCGAGGATAGTACAAACGATGGATATACGAACAAGGGCGATAGGTTTCATTATCTTGAATTTACGGCACGATACGGTGCGGACTTGACAAAACTGTGGCCGAGCGAAGTATTTGACAGAGTTCCTATTGTCGGAACCCATACGGCAAACGGAGCAAACAACCATATGACAGAGGGTGACGATTGGGGCAAGTATGCCTACTTTGCCGGTTGGAACGGAGAATACAATGTAAAATATAACTGGGATAATACCAATGCCACGATAAAGTGCTATTATCCGATACTGAACGAAACATTATTGTATGACAGCCGCTTTATCGATGAATTCGGCGATCCCACGACAATCAATTTTCTTGCTTTTTACGATAACGGCGCGAATATCGGCTGGAGCAAACCGATAGAGTGGATATATGAGCTGTATCTGCCTCTGCTTGACGGAGAAAACGAAGACGGACTGACGATACGGATGTATAACGGAAAAAAATACAAGCTGTATAATACAGTATACGCCAATGACGATAATGACGGTTCAGACGGCATTACACATCAAACCTATCCTCCGTTGCCGGGATTTAAATATCCCGTGAATGAGCGTGAATGGGAAGATAACGGTACAACCACGGATGGTCGCCATTCAAACATCGCACGTTTTTATTATACAAGACAGAGCCACAGCCTTACGCGGCATAACTACAACGAGGTTTATGGTCGGTTTGACATACCGTACAACACATCACTTGATCCTTACACCGTTGGAGTTATTCCCGATTATCCGACTACTCTGGAACAGAATGCCTATGCCTTCGGCGGTTGGTATGAATCGCCCGGCTGCTTTCCCGGCAGTGAATATAAAGAAGGCGATACCATGCCTGCAAAAGATATCGGTCTGTACGCTAAGTGGACACCCGTAAATCATACGGTCCGCTTCTTTCGCACCTATGACGATATGATTGCCTTTGAAACGACGGGCAATGAAAGCGGTATAATTGAAACACGGGAAACAACACACGGCAGTGTGCTGGGAAGTGTGGATAATCCGACGTTTTCTTCCGGGGGGCTTGAGTATACCTTCGGCGGATGGTTTTATATGCGTAACGGGAACAAAACAGCGTATACGCCGCTGGATATGCCTGTTACAAAAGATATGAATGTCTATGCCGACTGGGGCACACACTCGGCACAACCTTACCGAATCCACTATGCCCTGCATGAGGGAGAAGGCGACAACGCTTGGCTGGTGCTTCTTAACACGGCTGCAAACGCCTCGCCTAAGGACAATAAAACCTATAAGGCAACAAAGGACGGTGAGGATCGCACCTATGTATACCTGACATCAGACAACAGATATCACCGTCTGATTGCACCCGATTCCGCCGGCTTTGCCTATCAGGGGAACACCCGTACTTTCTATCCGAAAGCAGGCGAGCCGCTCAACGAGCTTTATCCTGCTTATAACAGCAGCGGTTATTACCCGACGCTTGCCAGCCATTCCGTAACGGTAGAGTATGAAGAAAACAAGGAAGAACCGGCGCATAATGTCTTCACCTTTACCTATGTGCATGCGGCGAATATAGCTTATCGGGTGGAATACCGCTATGCGGATACCGGCGCCTTGATAACCTCTGCTCCGGGCGGAGGAACGGTGACGAAATATTCAACCAAGGCAGTTGTAACAGAGCGTTTTGAAGTCATTAAAGACTATATTCCGGATGCATTTTACAAGCGGCTGATTCTTGCTGTTACGGATGACGGAAACGGCAACTATGTAGGCTCTCCGTACAATGTAGCGGTCTTTTATTACAGTAAAAATACGCAGAACGCCTTTTATGCCGTACACCATATGCTGCAGAAAGTTAATGCCGCAGGGGCGGAGCTTACGCAGGATGAAAGCGGTAATTACATCAACTATACCCAAAGCGATGCCCTTACCGAGGGTATCGGAGATATCGGCTCTACGCATGATATCGTACCGCAAACATTCAGCGGTTTTACGGTATACGGCACGGGATATATCAAAGATTCCGGTCCAACGCAGCTCCTTGACGCCGAAACCAATCCGCACTTTACCATAACCGTTCAGGCGCAAGGCACCGAGCTGTATATTTTCTATACACGCAACACGCAGAGCTACAAGGTATATTATTTGAAGTATGGCACGGATATCAGCAATCTGCCGCAGCTGAGCGATACCTCACCGGGTGTGCTTCTGCCGATTGAATCCGGTACAGGCACTTTCGGCTCCGCAGTTGTTGCATCGGCAAAACCGGTCAGTGGAATGAACTGCGTTTCAAATCTGTCACAAACGATCATTCTTCGGGCAAACGATGCCCAAAACTACATCATATTCTACTATGCGCCTTTGCAATATACCGTGGAATACAAGGTGTGGCAGTATGGCGGCGGAACACTCAGTCAGACTATTGAGGTAGTTAACGGAACGGATCTTTTCAGCGGTTCAACGGCGACAGCTAAGATCGGCTATCGGTTTGACGGCTGGTACACGGACGAAGCGTGTACGGTGCCGGTCGGCGACAATGGAACGATAACGGATAACAAACTTGTGCCTGCGACCCTGAAACTTGATGCTATGCCTAAGGTCAATGTGTTTTATGCTAAATTCGTTCCCGTTCTCGGCAGCATGACAATCCAGAGACAAAACGGAACGGCCGATGAGGGCAACGGCGACAGAGTGTTTGTTTATCGTATCACAGCGGCGGATGATCCTGCCTTTGAACTGTATGTTTCAATCAAAGGAAGCGGCAGCGTGACAATTAAAGATATGTTTTGTCATGAATACACGGTAGAACAGCAAAACGGTTGGTCATGGCGGTATAACGACACATTGCAAAAAGTGACCGTTTCCGAGGGAACAACAAGGACGGTTACCTTTGACGACGCTCCCGTTAATAATAAATGGCTTAACGGCAACAGCGAAAGGATAACGAACAGAAAGGGGTGACACCGCAATGTCGAAAAGAACAAAGCACCTGCTGATTGCGGCGGCTGCCCTGTGTATTGTCGCGGCTGTGGGCTTGACCCTTGCCTTTATGTTCAAAAAAAGCGAAAAAACAAATCGGTTTGTTCCGGCGGAGGTTTCCTGCGCTGTCCGTGAGCAGCTTGATAACAACGAGGTGGCCGGCACTGCCGCAGTGGGCGGAGAAAAGGCGGATATACGGGTGGAGAATACCGGCAATGTCAAGGAATTTATTCGCCTGAGACTGGTTTCGTATTATGTCGATTCAAGCGGCGACATTGCAGGGACGACCGCTTCTCAATACCCGAATCTGACACTTAAAAACGGTTGGATTGCCGGAGCAAACCATACCTACTATTTTCCCTATTCGGTAGAGCCCGGAGAAGCAACGGCAATACTGTGCGAACCTTTTATCCTCGGGCAGATGCAGCTTGAAAACGGCACCACGGTGTATCAGGTAATTGAAGTTATTGCCGAGGCTGTTCAGGCAGAACCGGTATCCGCAGTGCGGGAAGCCTGGGGCGTAACGGTTACAAATAATACGATCACGGCAGCTCCGTGAAAAACCCCTCCTGTTTGACACATCATGCCCGGCAGGAGGGTTTTCTTATGTGCTGAGGCACATAAAAGAGTAAAAAGATAGAAAAACAATCAGGAAAAACTCCTATTGTTGTGTTACTGCCTATTGACTTTATACCGGTTTTCGCCTATAATATTATTAGGAACTTATCCTAATAGTAAAAGAAAGAGGGCAGCACTTATGAATGGAAAAAACAAGTATGCAGGAACACGGACCGAGCATAACCTTTGGGAAGCATTTGCCGGGGAGTCGCAGGCCGGAAACAAGTACGGTTTCTTTGCTTCTGTTGCAAAAAAACAGGGTTTTGAACAGATTGCCGCCCTGTTTTTGAAAACGGCGGAAAATGAGAAGGCTCACGCCAAGCTATGGTTTAAGGAGCTCGGCGAACTTGGCGGAACAGAAAGAAATCTTGATACTGCCGCCGAGGGAGAAAACTATGAGTGGACGGATATGTATGCAGAGTTTGCAGCAACGGCGGAGGATGAAGGTTTTCCGGAGCTCGCAAAGAAGTTTCGCCTTGTCGCAGAGATAGAAAAGCAGCATGAAGAGCGTTTTCGCACATTGCTTCGCAATATCGAGACCGAAAAAGTTTTCGCAAAAAGCGAAGGTAAAATATGGGAATGCCGAAACTGCGGACACATTACGGTTGGAACAGAGGCTCCGGAGGTCTGCCCGGTCTGCAACCATCCGCAAGGTTACTTTGAGATCCGTGCAGAAAATTTTTAAGGAAAACGAAAAGTTTCGAAAGGAGAAACCTCTATGAAACAAAGATTTTATGTCTGCAACCACTGCGGAAATATGATTGCATTTGTGAAGGACAGCGGAGTTCCTGTTGTCTGCTGCAGTGAAGTGATGCATGAGGTGATACCGGGTGCAATTGACGCATCAATTGAAAAGCATGTTCCTGTGTATTGCGTAAAGGACGGTATAGTTCATGTAGATGTCGGTTCAATCCTTCACCCTATGAACGAGGATCACCATATTGAATGGATTTCCCTTCAAACGAAGTTCGGAAATCAGCGCAAGGAATTGTGCCCGACCGGCGAGCCGTCAATCAGCTTTGCTATCTGCAAGGGTGACGAAGTGGAAGCTGTATACGCTTATTGCAATCTGCACGGTCTTTGGGTGACAGATGCTGCTCTATCTTAAACTGCGCAGACCTATTGCTTGAGAGCAGCGGCTGATGTTCAGCCTGCTTCAGTTGCTGCCCGTCCTGCGTCGGACAGGCAGGGCCGGCAGCAAATTACGGAGAGTAAAATCGATGATTATACGAAGAGAAACAAAACAGCGGCAAATGGTTTTACAGGCAGTACAGGCAAGAAAAGACCATCCGACGGCCGACCAGATATTCAATGATGTGCATAAGCTGGATCCGAAAATCAGTCACGGAACAGTATACCGTAATCTGAACCTTCTTTGTGAGGAAGGCCTGATCTGCCATGTGCGGGTGCCGGGAGCGGACCGATATGACCTGCGCACCGATCTGCACTATCATATGTTCTGCGTTAAGTGCAAAAAAGTGATTGACGCGCCGCATCCGTACAAACCGTATTTGGATGAAGAGATTGCCAAACGGTCAGGCTATAAGATTATCCGGCATCGTCTGATTTTTGAGGGAGTGTGTCCGGAATGCCAAAGAAAAGAGCTTTGTTCCCTTCCGGAGCCGGTATTCGTTCGTTATCCCGTTCGGCCGACACCTCAGATACCGAGGCCTGCCTTTGCCGAAACGGAAAAATCAAACAGTAGAGAATGATTATTATAGACAATACGGCTGTTATTTCCGCATTGCCCGATGTGAAGGACGGCTTAAAATGTCACGGGAAAAGAAGACTCGTTGTTTGTGGCTCTTTGATAAGCTGAAAAGGGAAAACGCCCTTACCTTTGAAGAATATGAATGTTTGACCTCGGTTAAAGCGCCTGCCTTTTCTATATAAACAGGCTTTTATGCAGGGCAGAGGAGAGAATGAAAATGCATAGAAAAACGGCAATAAAAATACTTTTTGTCATCTATTGTGTTGTGATGATGCAGCTTCTGTTTTTCAGATTTCCGAGCACACGTGCTATGCCGTATTGGCAGATTATTCGGGAAAATATAAACATAATCCCTTTGGCAACAATCCGTGATCAGATATATCTCATCTTGCATGAAACCAATCACATTACGGTGCATTATGCCTATCTCAATCTGCTTGGAAACATTATTGTCTTTATTCCGTTCGGTATTTTTCTGCCGTTGCTTGGCAACAAAACCAAAAAGCCGGGCTGGGTACTCTTTATAGCTTTTGCAGTTTTTCTTGCAGTCGAGGCCGTTCAACTCTTTTCCTTGACCGGACGGGCGGATATTGACGATGTGCTGCTTAATCTGCTCGGCTGTTTGTTTGGATATTGCCTGTGGCGAACAGGCAACGCATTACATAAGCGAAGACTGAGCAAATGACGGAAAGCCTAAAGAACTGCTCTTGCGAACAGTAAAGCGTTTGCCTAAGTACGGTTTTCCGACCGCCGAGCGCTTTCGGGACGAGACGCATCCTGAAGCAGCGCGAATAAAGCGAAGCGGCAAAGGAGGCAGAAAAGCATGAGAAAAATATTCTTCGGTATTGTGAAGAAGCTGTTTGCTGTTTTACTGAAGCTTTCACTGAAGGAAACAGCCGCTTCGCTTATTATCGGGTCATTGGAGCTTTTGGCAGCGATTTTCGGTCCGTTCGGAACCGTCAAAAACAGGCAGAGCGTTTAATGAGAGGATTGAAAATAAGATGTTTTTTAATTCGGACAAAAAAGCAATACAGATAAAGAGAAAACCGTAAACATGAGCATTGTTCCTGATTGCAAGAGCTTGCAGAAAAATTAAAGGAGGAAACTGACATGATGACGACTTACGAACACTGTGAACACTGCGGACGACTCATACCGGAGGGCGATGTTTACTGTGGTTGTTGCCGCGGTATTGCGGAAACGGATATTTCCGATCTTGATATGATCCGTGATCCGGAAACAGATCCGCTGCCGCATCATGAATTTCCGGAAAGCGACCAACGACCGTTTTCTTTGAAAAATGCAAGGAAACCGAGAACTAACAGGTAGGAAGAACGAAAACAGGAGCCGACCGTGCGAAACTGTCGGCTCCCGGATGGAAAACCGTTTTAAAATGCAGCGACTGCAGCGCACGGCCTGCGCACAATTATGCTTGCCGATGCGGCACATATCCGGGAGCCGGAAGCCGTCCGGAAAAACCGCCGGGCACAGCACTCCGGCGAGAAGGGGGTGCACACAGATGCATACCTTTGACGATGTAAAAACTTAAGTCGGAAAAGGCGATTAAGAAGTACAACAAGCGGTGAGATATCAGCTTGAATAAATTTACGAAAGGCAGGAGAAATTATGAAGTATATTTGCAGCGTTTGCGGCTTCGTATATGACGAGGAGATGGGCTGCCCCGAAGAGGGAGTAGCTTCCGGTACAGCATGGGAGAATATTCCCGACGATTTTGTCTATCCTCTCTGCGGAGTCGGTAAAGACGAATTTGACATGGAAACATAGTAAGGGAGGAAGCAAGCATGATAGCCAAGGATATTTACTGCATCGGGGTAAACGATCATAGAATCGATCTTTTTGAAAGTCAGTATACGGTGCCGAACGGCGTGTCCTATAATTCCTATGTTATCACGGACGGCAAGATTGCCGTGATGGATACCGTAGACGCGGCTTTTACGCATGAATGGCTTGACAATTTGGAAACGGTTCTCGGCGGCAGGAAGCCTGATTATCTGGTGATTCAGCATATGGAGCCTGATCATTCGGCAAGCATAGCTGTTTTTAAGAAGAATTATCCCGATACTGCCATTGTGGCGACATCAAAGGCATTTGCCATGATGCATCAGTTTTTCGGCAAGGATTTCACGGAAAACTGCACAGTCGTCTCTGACGGCGACACGTTGCCGCTCGGAACACACATTCTGCATTTTGTTGCAGCCCCTATGGTGCATTGGCCGGAGGTCATCGTTAGTTATGAGGAGACGGAAAAAATTCTTTTCTCTGCAGATGCATTCGGCAAGTTCGGTGCGCTTGATGTAAGAGAAGATTGGGCGGACGAAGCAAGACGGTACTATATCGGTATTGTCGGTAAGTACGGCAGGCAGGTGCAGGCGCTTTTGAAAAAGGCGGCGGCTCTTGATATACGCATTATCTGTCCGCTGCACGGCCCCGTATTAAGTGAGAATCTTGGTTATTATCTTAATCTGTACAACACATGGTCGTCTTATGCTGTTGAAGACGACGGTATTGTCGTCGCATACACCTCGGTTTACGGAAACACCAAAAGAGCGGTTGAACGGCTTATCTCCGGACTGCGTGCAAACGGCTGTCCGAACATTGCGGTATATGACCTTGCACGCTGCGATATGTCCGCCGCCGTTGCCGATGCCTTCCGCTACGGAAAACTGGTTCTTGCAACCACTACCTACAATGCCGATATATTTCCGCCGATGCGTCATTTTATTGAGGCATTGACCGAGCGGAATTATCAGAAGCGCACGGTTGCTCTGATCGAGAACGGCTCATGGGCACCGCTTGCAGCAAAGGTTATGCGCGGAATGCTTGAAAATCCTGCGGACATTACCTTTGCATCAAATACGGTGAAGCTGCTTTCCGCACCTGATGAAGACAGCAACAAACAGCTTGACGCTCTCGCGGAGGAGCTTTGCCGTGAGTATCTGGCAAGGCAGGATGAAACCGCAAACAAAAACGACCTGTCGGCTCTTTTCAATCTCGGCTACGGGCTGTATGTTGTCACCTCTAATGACGGTAAAAAGGACAACGGTCTTATTGTCAACACCGTGTCACAGGTCACAAATACGCCCAACCGTATCGCCGTGACAATCAACAAAGAAAACTACTCTCATCACATCATAAAACAGACAGGCATTATGAATGTTAACTGCCTGAGCACCGATGCGCCGTTTTCGGTATTTGAAACCTTCGGCTTCCAAAGCGGCAGAACGACGGATAAATTTGCATCCTGCGAACCTCTTCGCAGCGATAACGGATTGGTATTTCTGCCCAAATACATAAATTCCTTTATGTCGCTGAAGGTTGTGCAGTATGTTGACTTTGATACCCACGGTATGTTTATCTGCGAGATTACCGAGGCACGGGTCATCTCAGACAGGGAGACTATGACTTATACCTATTATCAAAAGCATGTCAAGCCGAAGCCTCAAACCGAGGGCAGGAAAGGGTATGTCTGCAAGGTGTGCGGATATGTATATGAGGGAGAAGAACTGCCGGAGGATTTCATATGTCCGCTGTGCAAGCACGGAGCTGCGGATTTTGAACCGATCGGTTGATCGAGAACCCTGCGAAGGAGCAATAAATGTTTTACATCGTTTCCGTATTATTATAACAGCGGCAGGATTATTTTTCAAGGGAATTTGCTGCCAATGGCAACTGTGCCTATACGATGGCAGGGCTACCTGTCACAGCGGAAGGAAAAAAGCGAACTACCCGGCTTAAGAAAGATTACGGCAGAAATAAAAGGGCTCGGGAATATCCTATTGCAAAGACAAGCCAGGATATATTTCAGCAGAGGCGAATCGCGGTAAAATGCGGCTCGCCTTTTCTTTTCTGCTGCGGTGGCAGTTTGGAAAAATCGCAAAAATAAATCTATCGCTTTGTAAACCCTTGTATTTTTTCAAGAAATATGCTATAATCTTTCCAACGGTCAAAGTCGGTTGTTCCTATTTTCCGAGTAAATCCTGTTTGAATCGAGGCTGACGGTATGAATATAAGCTATAAAAAACTCTGGAAATTGCTGATTGACAGGGATATGAAAAAGAAAGATCTTGAAAAGGCTGCGGGCATCAGCAACTATGTCATTTCCAAAATGACCAGGAATGAAAACATCACGGTTGAAACCGTGGGAAAGATCTGCAAAGCACTGAATTGTACGCCGAATGACATGATGGAATTTGTGTCCGACAGGGAGCTTTGATGATGCCTTAGTATACTGTCCTTGGTAAATGCACATTTGGAATCGCCTTGCCGGAAAACACAAAAAATCGTCAAGGGACCGATCCTTGTCTTCGAGAGAGAAAGCGAGGGATTCACCCAATGAAACGGAAAACGAAGCGGTTGCTCCCGATGATCCTTGTTTTTACAATCATTACGGCGGCTTATTCTTGCAGAATGCTTGCCATGTTCGACATAGGCGGTGTTTACATAAACTATATCCGTGCGCTGCTTTATTTGTTGCTGTTTGCCCTGTGGGGCTTTTCCCTCGACCGGCGCATTATACAGAAGCAGGCGCTGCACTGCCTGCGTCTGACAGCGGCGCTGATGCTGGTGTGGCTTGTTTTGCGCACGCTGAAATATGAGTTTGTCACCGATCTGACAGTGGCGCGGTACATTTGGTATCTCTACTATTTACCCATGCTTTTTATACCGCTGCTGGGAGTGTATATTGCGCTGTCTCTGGGGAAATCGGAGGAATACCGTCTGACCGGAAGAATCGGCGCTTTGGCAATCATTCCGGCGGTGCTGTTTTTGTTGGTGATTACCAACGACCTGCACCAGCAGATGTTTGCATTCGACAGCGGTGTGCCGGGAGAACCGAACAATTATTCCTATTCCCACGGTCTCGTTTACTTCTGCTGCCTCGGTTGGATGGTGGCCTGCATGTTTTTTTCGCTTATCCTCCTTTTGAAGAAAAGCCGCATTCCGAGCAGCCCCAAAAAGAAGCTCACACCGTTTGTTATAGGCTGCGTAACGGTTCTGTACGGGATTTTGTATCTGTTGGGACTGCCGGCTATACGCCGGTGGTTCGGCGATATGAATGTGATGCTGTGCCTTCTGTATGCGGCGATTTATGAAAGCTGTATACGCTGCCGGATGATACAGTCCAATACAGGCTATGTCGAGCTTTTCGAGGCAACGACGCTGGCGGCATGCATCGCGGACCGCGACGGAAATATCATTCTCCGTTCCCATGCTGCAGATGAAGATATTATTTGCCCTAAGGAGGGGCTTCAGATTATCCGTTTCAACGGAATACGTATTTCTTCGGCGCCGATCAGCGGAGGATATGCCGTTTGGCAGGATAATGTTCGGCCTCTGACCGAACTTCGCACAAGGTTGAGCGAAAACAAGGCCAAAATAAAAAACAATAAAGAGAAATTGCAGGAAGCATATCTCATACAGAAAAAACTGAATGAGTTGACCGAAAAAAACCGTATTTATAACGAATTAGAGGCAAAATACGGAAAGCAGATAAGCAGAATAGGGCAACTGCTGAAACAATGTGAGGGCGCAAAGCCTGCCGAAATACAAAACCTGCTGAAAAGAATCCTTCTGCTTGGTACTTACATCAAGCGCGGTGCCAATCTGTATTTTCTCTGCATGGAATATGAGCTTTTGCCGCAGCAGGAGCTTCGGCTGACTGTGGACGAGGCGGTGAGGGTTGTGACCGCTTGCGGCACGGAGTGCAGTGTGGTTTATCATACAACAAAACCGATGCTTTCGGCGGAGGTGGTGCGCTTATTCGATCTTTTGAAGATTGTTGCGGAAACAACGATAAACGGGCTGCAGTCGCTGTTTATATCAGTGTCCGACAGCGAGATGGATCTGTCGGTGGAGTGCACCGCGGATCTGTCATCCCTCGTTTCTTCGAATGTAACCGTAACGCGGGAGGACGGCTTATGGCTTATTCGTACGCTGATAGGAGGAGTGAACGGTGCATAGAAGAATAAAACGCTTAGGTTTCAATGCCATCAAAGAGAGCTTTGACCGACTTCCCACTGCCGCATGTTTTTTTGATCGCACGGGCAGTATCGTTCTCTGCAACCGGCAGATGTATAAATTGAGCCGACAGCTGCTTGACAGCGATATGCAGTATTTGGGTGAGGTCGAGCAAGCACTGTCTGATCTTCCGAATGGCATTGTACAGATTCCGGATGTAGAGAATACTTATCGATTTCCGGACAAAAATGTATGGAAATTTGAAAAAACCGAGGTCACCGATCGGTACGGAGAGAGTTATATACAGCTCACCGCCGCCGATGTTACGGAACTGCAGCGTGCTTTGGTGCAGCTTACCTTCGACAGCAGAAAACTGGAGGAGGATTCGGAGAAATTGAAGCAGCTTTCCGATAATGTCGGGGCATTAGCACGGGAAAAGGAACGGCTTGCCGTAAAATCGGCCATGCACGACAATCTTGCTTCATGCATTACATTGACGAAGCAGTACATGACAGGCGAAATTGACGGTATTGATGCGGATATTGTGTGCCGTGAATGGGAGAAAGTCATTGCCTTTCGGGATGCAATCGGTCTGTCGGCAAAGGAAAAACTGCTTGACAGTGCAAAGACGGGCGGCGTGACCGTGAGGATAAGAGGCGAAGACCCGACGGGCGGTGAGGCAGAGCTGATGTACACCGCCATGCAGGTCTGCTTGACCAACGCTATTCAGCACGCCAACGCGACCGAGGTTTCTGCGAATATTTGGGAGAACGAACGCAGCTATACAGTAGTGATACGCAATAACGGCAAACCGCCGGAGAAAAAGATTACGGAGGGCGGCGGTCTTACCAATCTGCGCCACCGAATAGAAAATTCGGGCGGCAAGATGACGGTACAGAGCATGCCGGAGTTTTCTTTGGTGATTGAGATGCCGAAGCATGGAAATTCGGAGGAATAATCTATGGCTGTAAGAAAAATACTGATTGTTGAAGATCAGGCATTGGCAAGAACATATCTGTGCTCCTGCGTGGAAAAGTGTACGGATTGCGAGGTCGCGGGCACGCTGTCCCGTGCCGATGCGGCTCTTCGTCATTGCAGCGAGGGGCACATCGATCTCATTCTCATGGATATATGCACCGAAAGTGACTCGGACGGTCTGGCTGCTGCCGAATCGATCAAGAAGTTCTATCCCGGGATAAAGATCGTTATGGTGACATCTATGTTGGAGGGACGATTTCTTGATCGGGCAAAAAAAATCGGCGCCGACAGCTTCTGGTATAAGGATTCACCTTCGGGTGACCTTGTGAGCGTGATCGAAGGCACTCTTTCGGGTAAGCGCTTCTGGCCGGACAGTGTACCGAGTGTGCAGCTCGGCAATACGCTTTCCTGCGAACTGTCCGACCGTGAGATGGAAACCCTGCGCCTGCTTTGTGAGGGAAAAACCAATGCCGAGATTGCCGCAAAACTGAATGTGGCCGAATCCTCGGTGCGAACCTACATTAACCGAATGTTGGAAAAAACAGGTTATACAAACCGCAACCGCCTGATAATCGCAGCCGTTGGCAAACGGATGGTAGTACCCGGATGCTGGCCGGAAGAACACGAAGAAATCTAATATATTCGCGGCAAATGCGACGGTTGTATACATTCATTCGCAGCCGTCCGGCTTATAAAAAGTCGGGCGGCTTTATTGTTGTCCGAAGAAAAACAGCGGCGTGTTCATAATTTGTTTACATTTTAAGCCGAATTTGTCCTCGATTGTGAGGACAGACAAAGCACTTTTTCTTTGATATAATGGTAACGAAAATAAAACGGAATAAGTCCATCAGGAATAATAATATAGGAAGGGGGGATGGTTCGATGCAAAAAATTGTGGTCGACATGCAGAATTTTCTGTTTGCCGATTCCGTGGCGGCTGCTTTCAAGAATTCGGACTATGATATCGATGTAGTCCGTGCAGAGTCGCCTAAGGATACCGTCGAACTGTGTCAGGTGTACAAACCGTTTGTTCTTGTGATGGAAGTAACAGGCTATACCCCGTGGCTGCTTTGCGAAAGGCTTAAGCTTCGTGATGAGGTAAAGGCGGTGTGTCCATATTGCAAAATCGCCCTCATTGTGGACTCCAATACCGAAAAGCAGGCGGCGAAGGACATCCGGGATGCCAAAAAAAACGGTTTTATCGATCAGTTCTTTTACGGTTCTATGACTGCGGAATATCTGATGGATCAGATTTATGCGATGTGAGCAAGCAACAAAACACAGAAAGCAGCATATGCAACTATCCGAATATAATCAAGCAGAAGCATGTTTCCTGAAAAGAGCATGGCAACCGGAGCATTACTTAAGGCCGAGGATACAAAGACATCGGATTGAACGGCAAATTTCATGGTTTTTGAGCGATGCATGAGCGGCTTTCGCGGCCGGATAAATTGAAAGGAGGAGACAGATGCGCGGGACAAAACGAAAAGGCGGATTTTTTCTTTGTTTGGCTTTTAATATGCTGATTAATTTTGTGGGATTGATTCCGTCAGTAATTTTGCTCATCCTGCACTTTTGGCTGAACATATCGGTATGGTGGGCGATCGGTGCATTTGCCGCATGGGTTGTATATCTCATCCTGTGGATGGTATTTATAGGCTGGGCAGGCAGATGCGGCTCCGCACGCGACATTCCGAAAGAGAATAAAAATCCGTATTCCGTCGGGAATACGGAAAATAAACCGTAATCCGACGGCACAGGCCGGAGAAAATATTCAAAAACATATTATTTAATCATTCCTGCAATACGAAAGGAGCAATTATTATGGGTCTTATTAAAGCAGGCATAGGAGCCTTGGGCGGAACTCTTGCGGATCA
>ERZ1034917.266-NODE-266-length-49973-cov-40.832966_pt1 | contig 49973 bp, 48 predicted proteins | sample MGYA00520605_ERZ1034917 | MGnify/ENA primary metagenome ERZ1034917 (study PRJEB33766, sample SAMN09781784) | gut metagenome | biome: gut microbiome | host: Homo sapiens | place: Madagascar | study: EMG produced TPA metagenomics assembly of the PRJNA485056 data... | reverse complement strand
CTTTTAAAGAATTAATAAATTCTGATGATTTGTCTTTATTAGGCTTATTATAATTATTATAATTATTTTGCCTTACTCCAATGATTTTAGAAAATAAATCTTTTAGTCCTTCATTAGCTATATCTAAATTATCTTCAGGTATCATTAAAGATTCTAATACTTTAGAGTCCATATATATTCACCTCAAAATCTTTTTTTTTGTTAATTAAATAAAAGTTCAAATAAATCTTTTCTTTTTATATGCAAATTAACATTTTTCTAATTAAACTTGAAGTAATTTGAGAGGAGGAAAAGTAATGGATCTCGAAAAGAAACTTCAATTTTTAACTGGTAACGATGAATATTCAGCTCCAGTTAAACCTTCTCATACAGATAAAGAGGATGATTATTCATCTCATATTTGTTCCAGCCACATGATTCCTGTAGAAGATGATTACTTTGATGATTCTTTAGATTCTCTTTCAATTGATTCATATCTTAGACTTGATGATTCTTCTGATAAGAAAACTAAGAAAAATAATCGAAAGAAAGAAAAATCTCGTCCAGAAGTATTTGATGCTTTTGATGATGAAGATGAAGAATCTATGGTAGCAAAAGATCCAGCCTTTAATAAACTTAAAGGTACGAAGCTTTATAAGAAGATCACTAAAAGAATGACTACTGATATGATTGATGATTTTGAATCTTTCTTAGATGATGAATCTAATTTTAGTGATGAAGATTCTGATGAGCTTCGGAATGGATTAATTTCTATGGGAAGAAAATATGCTAGAGATACAGGTGTAAGTGCAGAGCAATCTGAAATTACAAAAACTTTCTCTAGTTCAGAAAAGAGATTGAAAGATCTGTATGATGAAATTGCTAGAGATAAAGTCAATATTCAAAAGGATATTGATCAACTTAGAGGAATGACAAGAGGAAAGAATTACAAAGCTCTTTCTGACTTAAACTCTTCTAAAACTAGTTATCATAGTACACAATTACAGGCGATTAAAGAGATGAATGCTATTAAAAAGACTGAATTTGAGATGCGCATGAAGGAACGTGCTGCCAAACTTGCAAGTACTACTGGCGGTGGAGATGATATTAGCACTAATACAATTCGTAGTCTATTTGGTGCTGGTAGAAATGATATTATTAATGCTGCTGGTGGATATAGTAGGGTTAGTGGTGCTACTGGAAGTAGTATTGGTCAGTCTTTTGTTAGTGATGATATGAGCGATGATGAAATTGAGCAGACTTATTTCTCTAATGATCCTGAAGAGACCACTGATGGAGATAAGTTCCTTGAATATGAAGGTAAAGGAGTAGAATATACTTTATTGGTTGATGATGATAATAGCCCTATTGAGGTAGTTGCAAAAGATAGAGATGGTAATGTGGTACCTGACTATCCAATGCCTACTAATGTAGAGCAACTTCAATTCAATATCAATATGACTACTCAAAGTGCTGAAGATGAGCTTCATCGTAAATATAAAGTTGAAAGAATTTAAAATAAAGAAGAGTAACTTTAATTAGTTACTCTTCTTTATATTTTTTATAATATTTTAATATCAATACAGCAATTATCTGGAACTTCAGCTTTAAACGTAAATCCTGTATATTTATTATCTTTAGCAAACTTAACTACTAATTCATAAATTTCATCAGTAATATTATTAGCAGAATCAATTACACTATCATCTTGATCAAGTAATTTATTATAATTGAATAATTCCACTCCTACAGAGCAATCCAGTTTATCAGTATAATAATATGGACTTATTTTTACATTCTTATATTTAGGCTTATAAGAAGAAACGATTTTCTTAAGTTCAGTTTCTATTTTAGGTAATAAATTTTGGCAATCGATTTCATGCTGACGCCTTTGTGCTTTCTTTTCTTTAAGTTTATCAAATAAACCTTCAGTTGTAATTTCTAAATTATCCATAGGTATCATTAAAGATTCTAATGCTTTAGAGTCCATATAAAATCACCTCAAAATCTTTTTTTTTGTTAATTATTATATAAAAGTTTCGAGTATAATTATTGATTATTTAGGAACCACTATATAAAAGAGTTATTAATTTAATCCTAAGTAAAGGTGGTGTAATACTGTGGCAATTAATGAAGAATCTAGAAGAAAAGAGTTCAAAGACTGTACTTCATTTGAAGAACTTGCTAGAGTCTGTAATCGATATAGTTATGTATTTGAAAATTTTGCAGATGAAGTTCGTAATAAAATTTATGAGCTTCCAGCAGAATTCAATGAAGACTTTATTAAGTTTCTTTTAAAATCATATCGTCTTGATAATGATTTAACTGAAGATAATCTTAGAACTACTTATGCTTCTTTCTTAAGAGATTATGCTAATAAGATTGTAAATGCTGGCATTCTTAAGAATCCTGGTATTAAATCTGAGTATATTCCTGTAATTGTCTTTAGTGCTACAAATCATGATCAGATTGATATGACTTATCTTCTTGAGACTTGTAGTATTAATCCTAAATCTATTGAAGAAATCTTCTACAATAAGAATTATAGTAATATTATGAGTACTAAGCTTGAGAGTAATCAGGATATCAAATATTCTCGTGATGAAATGAGAATTATTGATATCTTAACTTCTAATGCTGCTTATGAAGACTTTTTATATCAATTTAGTACTGAATTAGATAAAAAAGAAGGAACTGAATATCTATATTTAAGAGCTCAAAGAATCTTTAATCAGTATATTGCTCCTCATGCAATTATTGATACTAAAGAAATTGAAGTTATGGATATTTATAACTTCTTAATTTATTTAATTACTACGATTGAGCAGAATCAAGACTATTTGAATTCAACTTCTCAGAGAATTCTTTTTGAGCAAGCAATTCGGAATATTTATGATTCTATTGATATGATTATTCTTCATATCAAGATTATAATTAAGAAAAATATTCGATTCCCATTAGACAAAGGAATAATTTTTGCTGAAGGCGTAAAAGTTGATGTAATTAAAGCTATTATTGAAGAGGCTTTCTTGTATATGTATCGATATCAGAATCAGTTGAATAAAAGAGAAGATATTAGGAAATACTTTGACATTAGATATGATGAGAATCGTAATACTACTTGTTATCGAGTCATTCCTGATAGTCCTTTAGTATTTCTTGATAAAGATCCTTCTCCAGTTGCAACTGAAGCATATGATAAAAATAGTTCTAAGATGGATCAAGCTAGTCGTAAGATCTATTCTGGATATAAAGCATATAAAGATGCAGAGAATAAAGTTGATAGTCAGATTACTAAGTTAATCACTCGTATTAAGGGTGTATTTACTGGTGAAAAGACTGCTAGAGATAGAATTATTGAAGGCGAACAGTTCTCTGCAATTAAGATCCTTAAAAAGATCTTTACTACAGCTGCAATTTTTAGTTATTCTAAAATTGCTGGTGTGCTTTTTGTAATTACTCGTCACTATTGCAGTAAAGCAGTTGATAATAAAGAGCGTAAGAGACTTATTAGTGAACTTGAGCTTGAAATTAAGATGCTCGATGAGAAAATCGATGATGCTAGAGGTGATGGTAATCGTCAAGCTAAATATAGCATGATGAGAACCAGAGCTGAGCTTCAGAAAGCCCTTGAGCAAATTAAATATGGCTTAACTGCTGATAAGAAAGCTCTTAATACTGCTAGAGCCGTTGCAAGTGGCAAAAAGAATCTTGATTATTATGGGCCTAGCCGTAATGATCGAGATGAAGATTAAGGAGGTGCAACATGAATTTTGGTATTCTTGAAGCACTTTTAATTCCTGAGATTGCAACTGAAGCTGATGCTGATGATATTACGAAGCAAGTCAATGATATTATGGGTGGTAAGAAAGCCCCTGCTGAGAATAGAACTGATAATCAGAGGGATGAAGATCTTACTCAAACTGATAATATTTTTGATGGCATTCAAGAAGATAATGCTTCTGATAATCCTCAGGATAATCCAACAAATAATGATAATCAAAATAATGATAATTCAGATTCATCAGATGATTCACAAGGTGGAGATGATACTATTCCTAACTTAAATGATGATTCTAATCCAGATGATACTGGTGATGGATCTGATAATTCTGATGATATGAGTGATGATTCAATTGATGATCAGTCTATGGATGATGGAACTGGAGAAGATTCTGAAGATCAAGGAGAGAAATCTATCTTCTCAGATAAAAATACTCTGAAGAAGAATATGATTTATTTCTTTAATATTATCAGATATACAATTACTTCACTTGAAGATTCCCTTGGTAATACTGAAGATCAAGAGACGATTCGAGTGATCAATTCAATTATTCATAATCTTTATGCTGCTAAAGATGTCTTATATGATATTCTTACAAAGCAGATTGAGAAAACTCCATATGAAGTGCTTACTACTAAATATATTACAATTAAGAGAATCTATGATATCTCTTGTGATATGCTTGAAGAGCATTTTAAGAATAATCCGAATCAGAAAGTTAAATATAAACGGTTTAGAAATAAAACCAAATAACCATATTTTAATTCGCTTAGATTATTGACTTTAACAAATATTATAATTATTTGCGTATAATTGAGCGAATTAACAATAATGTAAAATTTAAAATGATAATTTTAATTATACACAATATCTCATTCTTTAAAGGAGGTAAATTGTACCATGACTAAGTATAATGGTATGGATAATACCGAGATCATTGGTAAGATCCAGCATTCTGACAGTGATATGGGCTTTAAGTCCGAAGTCAAGGGTGTGTTTGAATCTTATCAGGCTCAGGGTATTAACCTGATTCAAGATCTTCCTAGCGTTATCGCTAACCCTTCCTCTAAGCAGGCTTTTATCGGCACTGCTACTGAGTCTATGTCTGACTCCGTCCTGATGACCAATTCTGCCGCTTCTAAGGATCCTTTCTACGGTTCTTATGTCAACTGTGTTGAGCAGCTGCTGGATAATACTCTGGATAGCATTGCTACCGAGTCTATTATGACTGGTTATGCTCCCATCGTTGCTTATAACCCGTTCTTCCTGAAGAAGCAGTGGATCGATTGCGTCTTTAAGGATGTCCTGATGACCGAAATTCCCAAGACTCCCGTTATCAACATTGGTTTCGAGCGTCGTTATGCTAAGGACTCTGAGGGTAATGAATATCCCCTGCCTGAGGCTCTGTACGATGATGAGATCACCAAGAAGCTCCTGGATGAGGCCACTGGCCTGAACATCAAGGAGGAGCCCATTGCCATCGATCTGCTGAAGGGTCTGTCTCTGATTGATCCTACTTATATCCCTGGCGTGGTTGCTGGTGATCATACTGTCGAGCTGACTCCGGGTCTGACCGTTGTTGCTGCTACCGTTAAGGATAGCGCTGGCACCGAGCATAAGGTCGCTATGAATATGACCGTTGATATTACTACTCACAACTTTGTGAATGGTAAGGTCAGCTATAAGGTCATTGATGAGACCACTGGTGAAGTCACTGAGACCATCGAAGACGAGCTGGTCGGTAAGGTTGATTTCAAGAAGGGTACTGTTACCATGATGAGCACCTCTGGTGCTGTCACTCACGTTGTCCTGCGTGGTAAGACTGCTAACCGTTTCAATCAGCGTTCTCTGAGTGTTGAGCGTCGTGTTGAGCATATCCAGAAGGTCATGCCCGAGTCTGGTCCTCGTCTGAACACTGCTGTTACCATTGAAGATGCCGCTGATGCTCTGGCTCTCCAGAATATCGACATCATTGCTGATAACATCAATGTTATGGGTGCTACTCTGGCTAACTTCGAGGATGCTGAGATCAATATGTTCCTGAAGCAGAGCTTCCAGGCTCAGAAGGATGGTCTGGCCAACTTCGTCAAATATGACGAGCTGAAGGACAACATCATGATCGCTGAGGCTGAGTTTGATGCTCTGGCCTTCGATACCTTCGCTGGCCGTTTGACCGACTGGATGAAGGATTCCCGCGAGTGGTTTGAGCGTACGATTGCTGCTCTGAAGACTAAGCTGCGTTCCAGCAATGTCATGATCGTGGCTGTCGCTCATCCCAACCTGATTCGTTTCCTGCAGGATGGTATCAACTGGGTCTTCTCTGATGACACTCAGATTTCTGGTGTTAAGCTGAGCTACCAGTTTGGTATTTACACCTCTGCTCAGGACCGCGTTCACATCGTTACTACGATGCGTATGAACGAGGATGATGGTATCCGCTTCCTGGTCATTCCTCTGACCAATGAGCTGATTACCTATAAGCATTATAAGTACAATGTCATGATCGATCGTAACTATCGTAACCCTGTCTATCAGCTGACTCCCAACATTCTGGCTACTCAGCGTACTCTGACGTTTGAGATTCTGCCTGTCCAGGGTCTGCTGAAGATCAACAATCGTGACATGCATTCTCCTTCTACCCTGAAGAGAAACCCTTAAGTGGCACCACGACTAGTAGCACCGAAGCTGCTGGTGCCGTAACTAATGCCACCGACGGTGCAACGTTAAACATTGCGGGTGGTAGTGTTACGGACAGTCTGACTCTCGACAAGAGTGTTACTCTCAATGGTACCAATGCCGATAAGGCACAGAACTTCGATCAGGAGGTCTAAGCCATGAGTACTGTATCTACTAAAATCACTGAGAAGATGATTATCGATGCAGCTGGTAAAGATATTGTACTCAATGGCTTGGACTTCACGAAGAATGGCTATCTTGAGATCAAGAATGCTAATTCTGTCGTAGTTAAGAACTGCCGAGTATATAAAATGAATTGCGAGGATACTGCCAAGAATTACTGGATGAAGGTAATTGGCGATATTCCCGTGAAGCTGGCTGTATTGAATTCTTTCTTTGGTAACAATCCTGGTACCAATGGGCAGATGTATAATCTCTTTGAGATGAATGCTAAGCTGAAGTCCAGCTCTATGATCTCTAGTAACTGGTTTACTAGTGATTGCTGCACTCACAATACTATCAACATTTATGGTGCTGAGGAAGGCGCTGTAATTTATGTTAATAATAACTATTTTGCTGATAGCCGTCATTCCATTCGTGTTGGTATTAAGGAAGCTCCTGTGTGCTCAATTGTTGCACAGGGCAATGAACTGCAGGTTGTGGATACTACTCCGGATGAGCTTGAATGGTCTAACTTTATGCTGTTCCAGCCTTATGGAAAGAAGACTACTACCTTTGGTAATCTGAAAGTTGTCACTGCTGATAATAAGATGAGCCAGTCTGGTTCTGATCCTATTGTTGCTTACTTTGGCAGCGCAGATATGCCTATGAGTTATGAGTCTGCTCCTAAGGTTACAGTAGATGGTAAGGAATTCAAGATTCCTATTCGTGTAGGTTCTGCTGCAGTTGCAGTTGTTGGTACGACTGCATATGAAACTCTCGCTGCTGCTATTGAAGCTGCTGGCGATAATGAAATCACTCTGGTTAACAGTACTGAGGAAGAAGTTGATACTTCTGCTGCCAAGATTGTGGCTAGCCGTCCTGGTCTGACCATTCATGGTGTTGAACTGGAGTTCTAATTTCTCAATTAAGAGAGACGAGATTAATTTCTCGTCTCTCTTTTTACTGTATTTATATAAGTTATAACCGAATATTATTAATATGAATAGTAAGATACATATTACGATGAATTTTACTATATCTTTTACTTTGGAGGAATCAAAAATGATAGTTGATGATCTGAAAGTTCAGTGGGACTACAACAAACATCTTCATCAGACTCTGCGTGAAAGTTATGAAGTTGAGCAGAACCTGGAAGTGCGAGCGAAGCTCTTAAAACATGCGGATGAGAGTGAAGCACTTGATAATCAATATTGGCAAATGCTAATTAACCATATACAAGAGATGGATGCCATTGCTAATGATCCTAATCTCCGAGGACTGGAGCAGTATGAGAAGTTGACTAAATGCAGTGATGAGTTTAAGCCATTTGTGGAGCAATACGAACTCAAATGCATTCAGCTTCATGACGAACTGATTCGAATTAAGCAGAGCAGATAACTTTAAATATAGAGATGAGTTTAAATGCTCATCTCTGTATCTTTTTATTAATATGGAGGGTTTATAAGATGAGCAATATGATGGAACAGTATAAGCGGGTGCAAGAAATCAATGCTAAGATGCGTGCATCAATTGACCACTGTGAGCTCATTAAGCGCGGAGCTCTGATTAAACTTCAGAACGAGCATGAGCGAAATGATAAGCTTTATTTTGCTCAGATCGCTTTGATTTATGATCAAATCGATGAGGCTATGGATATTGAGCGTATGACACTTGATAGAGCCATGAAAATTGAGCAGTTGAGTAATACTGCAGAGTTTCTTACAACTCAATGGAAAAATAAAGCACAATATCTTCATGCTGAGATGGACCGAATCATCAAGGCATGAAGATAAAAGAGAAGATCGAATGATCTTCTCTTTTTTGTCTTATTTTAGCGAACACCAGCTTAATACAATTACTAAGAATAAGCATTATTTATACTATTATATGAGTAATATTACTTAAAATTTTTCTATGTACCCTGAAATCATATTTTAGTATTATGAAATGCTTAAATTCTCGGCGTTTATAACGCCTAAATAGGTGGTGAATCAATAAATGGCTAGAATTCAAAGCGTTGAAAAGTCTAGATTTATCAATCAAAATATTGATATCTATTCCCAAAATAAAATTGGTCAATATAGTAAGTTTCTTGATAAGAATCCTATCTTTGTAACTTACTATCATATTTGTAATACTTTATCTAGAACTGATGTAGGTACTGGTGGTATTGAAAGCGAGCTTGGTCCTAGATCTCCTATTAAGTTTAATAAGATCTTAGATTTCCCTCTGTATAATCTTCCTGAGATTAAGCCAGATATTGTATGGGATGAAACTGGATATGATATTGAGATGGATCTCAGTGATATTACAGTTCTTCCTAATACAATTAAACCTACTCCTGGTGATTATTTCTTATTGGATTTCCCAGGAATTAAGCAATATCTTTTCCGAGTAAATAGTTTTAGATATAATACAATCCAATCAAATGATTTTTATACTTTTGATTGTGATATTAAAGATGTAGGAACTGATCTTGAAGAAAAACGAATGAAGATGAATATTGCTGATGAATATCAGACAGTATTCGATAATATTGGTACTCAAGATCGATGCTTTGTAAAGACTAAAGACATTTCATATTTGAATAATATCGTTGATCTTTATTATAAATTAAGAGATTGGTATAAGGCTGCATTCTATAAGCCTGATCTGAATACTTTTACTTGCCAAATGGGCAGTCAGGAAGGTATTCCCCTTTGGATTTGTGATCCATATTTGGAAGCTTTTATTAATAAATCTCATATTTACTATGACGAAAATGTAGAAGATACCATTATTCTTACAATTAATAATCTTATGGATATGAAATTCCCAATGATTTTTTCTAAGAGCTTATATGATGCTGTATTAAAAAGATCTACTGAGTTACTTTGTATGTATCCATATGTTTATTATACTTTTAATGATAAGAGATTTTCTACATTTGCTTTTAGTGGATATGCTAGTATGACTGCTAATCTTATTATGAGTAAGAATCTAATTCCTGGATCTGATTCTTCTTATAAATATGATGCAGAAACTGGTAGATTAATTAAGCATGGAGATCCAAATGATCCTGATTATAAAACTGAGATTGATGGTATCTATGTAGACAATATTGATCTTACAGATCCACATGAAGCTTATAATATTCCATGGTATAGTATTTATGGAACTGATAAATGGATTCCGACTTGGACTTGTAAGTCTGGATATTTCAATTTTAATTTCATTAAATCTATTTTAAATGGTAAGCTTGAAACGAATGATTATTGTGAATTAATTATTTTTAATTATCTCAATAATATTCAAATGGAATATGACCGTAAAGAAATTATTAATCATTTAGAAGAAGATCTTCATAATTATTATTTCTTACCTATGATTATTTATATTTTAGGTCAACTCTATCAGCAGTATTTCTCTAAAGATAAGAGTTTTGAGCTTTAATATGAAAAACACATGATTAATTCATTAAATAAATTAATCATTTCTCACTTTATTTGAAAGGAGATTAAAACAATGAGTCTGTTAGATGGCCTGAAGGAACAGCTTAAGAATCCTCTTGCTGATAATAATGAAGAGATTGAGTTTGCTCTTGAGTCTGACTTTGAAGTTGCTCTTGAGAAAGCTATTGATGTTAAGCTTAGTCCTGCTGACATTGCTGCCATTTTAAATGGCGATGACGACATCGATGATGATGAGGATGATCTCGACGATCCTGATGATGATATCGATAAGGATACTGTTAAAGATCTGGAAAGCTGCAAGGAGGCCCTTGAGTCTACTATGACTGAGCTGGGTATTGATACTGCAGCAGATGAGATTGATGCTGACGATTCTGATCTTGAGATGGATCCCGAAGAGGATGATGAGGTTATTTCTGAGGAAGCTTTAATTGCCAAGTGTGATGCTTTACTGGAAGCTATTGGTATTACTGATACTAATGATGCTGAAAAGGTTGCTGATACTGGTGATGCTTCTATTCCCAAGAATTCTGGAGATCTGCCGGATGATATTGATAAGCCTAATCATGATACTGGTGATGCTAGTATCCCTGAAAATACTGAAAATCCTACCCCCGATGGTATTGATGAAGAGGCTGGTAAGCTGGAAGCTGAATGTGAGGCTTTATTAGCTGCACTCGAAGGTGAGGATTGCGAGAAGCCTGAAGTTGATAAGGATCCCGATGCAACTGAGTGCTCTACTGAAACTGGTGCCGCTAGTGTAATTGCTAATACTGATGATCCTACTCCCGATGGTGATAAGAATGATCCTGCTACTCCTGTAGATGATGAAACTAAGGGAGAAGAGTGCGATGATATTTGCGAGAGCAAAACCGATGGTGAAGATAATAATGTAGAAGTAAAGGCTATCTCTGAAGATGAAAATCCTACTATTCCCACTGAGGGTGATGAGGATGAAGATGCTGAACCTTCTATTGAATCCATTTTGGATAATCTTCTGAGCCTGTAATTAAATATAAATTAGAGAGATGAAATTTTCATCTCTCTAATTTTCTTTTTATTTTAACTCATTATTAATAGTAGAATCTATAAGGAGGTATTCTTATGGGTATGATTTTAAATGCTGAAATAAAACCAAATACTTATAAAAATGATGTATATAACCCGAATCAAATGACTGTAGATAATTCTACAGTCACTACAGAAGATATTGGTATTTATAAAGATTTTACTAATCAGGCTGCTAGTTATCTTGCAAAGAAGAAACCTATATATGATTTTAAGACTAAGAATCGATCATTTATTAATCTTTATAAAGATCTTAAGAAATTAGGAGTAAAGAATAATAAATTCTTTCTTATCTTATATGATACTGATCTTCAACTAATCGATCCATATGCCCCCGCATTACCAAAGGATTATCAACTAAAAGTATTTCTTGAATGCTTAGTAAATCCTTGGTATTTCTTAAGAGAAGTCTTAAGAATTCCAGCAGATGGTATGCCAATTGAAATTGGTGGTGGCATTAAATACCGAATTGATAGGAATAATGCTGCTGCTTGGTATTGCTTTTTAAATGGCATTGATCATTATCAATCGAAACCTCGTCAGCAAGGTAAGACTCAGGATGCTGTAGCTAAATTTAATTATGCATACAATTTTGGTGCATTATCATCTCAAATGCTCTTTTTTAATAAAGATCAAGATCAAGCTAATATGAATCTTTATCGATTAAAGTGCCAGCGTGATATGCTTCCTGGATATCTTCAAATGCGTACAATCGAATTAGATGGTGGTAAGATTGACAAAGGTATTGAAAACACGAAATCAATTAAAAACCCTGTAACACAGAATACTATCACTACTATGGGTAGAGCAACATCTAAGGAAACTGCAATGAAGATGGGACGTGGCGCTACTAGTCCTTTACAATATTTTGACGAATTTGATTTCATTAACTTTCAGATAGAAATTATGAATGCTGCATCATTTGCATATTCAACTGCATCTAAAAATGCTGCTGCTAATGGTTCACTTTACGGAAGAATTCTGACAAGCACCCCTGGTGATCTTGATACAAAATCTGGCGCTGATGCTACTGAATATATTTCTCATATGATGAAATGGGAAGATAAGATGTTTGATGAGCCTATTGATAAAATAAAATCGATTTTAAATAGCCCATCATATAATCGTTTTATGTTTATCGAGCACTCGTGGAGGCAGTTAAAACTCCCAATGTCTTGGTATGAAACACAATGCGGCCTTGTATCATTTAATGAAGAAGTCATTATGCGAGAGATCGATTTAAAGCGAGTGCATGGTTCAAATCTTTCTCCGTTTAAACGCAGCGATGTTTTATATTTGATCAATCATGTGCAATCTCCAATTGAGCAAATTGATATTAGTAAAAACTTATGTCCTTTTAATATCTTTGAAAAACTTAAATTTAGTACTCCATATATGCTTTGTGTTGACCCTGCTGAAGGCTTGGGTACAGATAATAATGCAGTTACTATTCTTAATCCATATACATTGAAACCTGCAGTAGAGTTTAGATCCCCATATGTATCTCAACCTGAGCTATTTGATATGCTGTGCAGATTTATGGATAGATATTGTCAGAAATGCATGATTATTATTGAGTCAAACCGTGGACGTGAATTAATCAACTTATTCTTAAATTCTAAATATCGATATCAATTATATTATGATGATAATAAGATTATGAAGGAAATTTCAGATACTGTAGATGCTCATGGTAAACTTAAGCAAGCAGCATCTGAAAGACGAGCATATGGTTTAACTACTAGTAAAAGTAATCGAGATTATTTTTATGGCATTCTTGAAATGCTTGTAGAAGAGCATAAAGAGATTCTTTGTACGCCATATCTTGTAGATGATATTGCTGGCTTAATTAGAAAACCTGGGACAGGCCGTGTGGAAGCTGGCCCAGGTAAACATGATGATACTGTGATGTCATTTTTATTCGGTCAGTATCTCTATAGAAATCTAACTCCTGAAAAACTTGAGCAATATGGTATTCATAGAGGTGCATCAGATGATTCTGATGATTATTCAATGGAGGGTAAACTTACTCCTGAGGGTGCTATTAAGAAGATGAAAGAAATGTTTAGTGCACTTCCTCAAAATATGCAAGATGTACTTACTCCATTCTTTAATCAGAAGACTGAATTAGATGATATCACTCAAGCTAATGCTGAAATTCAGAAAGCTATGGCTTTATCTAGAGCTAATAATCCAAGAGAAGATGGATCTGATGTGTATATACCTTCAGCTGCTCCTCAGGATGATGCATTCTGGAATCAATTTGATGCTGGGTTGGTAGATATTAATGATTCTTATAACAAAGGCCATATAAATATTGAAGATATCGTAGATTATTAAAATATAGAAATCAAGGGGAATAAAATCTCCTTGATTTCTTTTTAATTTTATTTGGTACATCTTATTAATAATTCTTAATAAAATAATCATGCGAGATAGGATGTGAGTAATATATGGAAATGTATGGTAAGCTTGAAGACTTACGAGAATTACTCGATGTAAATACAAACAGTACTGTGTTTTATGAGCAGATTGCAAATGATGATGAGGATTATACCTCTCCGAAGATTGATCGATTTACTGAGTTATTTCAGAATTATACTGATGTATTAGGCCAAGAAGACCTTCCTCAAGATGATATTGCTGAAATTACTGATCAGTTTACTCAGATTTGCGCTCATATTATTAATTATATCAATGATGAATTCAATACTGATATTGAAGTAGATTCTATTATGGATGAATCTCATAATTTACCTGGTATCACTAAGGCACTTTATGTTTTCTTTGTCGTTGAATTTTATCAGAATATTCTTTCTATTCTTAAAAACTATATCAATGTAAATTCACAGACTCTTTTTACTGAGTTTGCTGAATTGAGTGATAAAAAGGATGTAATGACTGCATATTATAAGAAGTCACTTTCTAAGGAAATGACTGTAATTGCAGCCAATATTTATGATATTACAGATTATATTTTTACTAAGATTGATGGATCTACTGCGTTAACTTATACTAATAAAGATAATTTGCCTGCTCAAGTACTTAAGAAGTTACTTGATGAAAGTATTGCAAGTGATGAGTTTCTTACTACTCTTGCAGATATTTATAAAAAGAATGTTGATTTAAGATCTCGTATCTGTTTTGAAATTGTATTTGCAATTAAAAACGGAGAGATTGAAGATAAATATAAACTTCCTGAAGCAACCACGGAAGAATAAGAAGAATTAAAAGGAGAATTACAATGTCAATTAATAAAGATCGAAAATTTCGATTTACATATAATAATTTTGTAGATACTGTAGTTGATCCTAATGATAATAGCCGTGATAAAACTGTTACAATTCCGATGGGAGATGTGACATATCATAATGTAGAAGATAAAGAAGATAAAGCCCCTATTCAGATGAGTGATGCTGAGCGTAATAGACTTTCGGCTATGGCTAGGCAAGCTAAAGAAAATGGTGGAAATTCTTCTATGAATAATTCTTATGCAGAATATCTTGCCAAAATTCCTGCTAAGCAAGATAATTATATTAATATGATGATTGCAGGCGATAAACTTAAGGAGTTGAAAACGAAGATGAATGAAGAGATTGAAAAGACCTCTCCCGATGAAATGACTAATGATGTCCTTACTACTGCTGCAGATGATAATATCATTTATAAGAATTATGATATGAGCGATCTGGATAAGTACATGGAAAAGATTAATACGATGAGTATGCTGGAGGCGGTTTCTCTTAAAAATTCAGTTACTAAAGAACTGAATCGACTGGAATCTTGCCATACTATGGTTAAGACTGTTGCAAATCTTCGTGATAACTTTGATGTAGTTTCGCCTGGTAAAGAGCCTTCCACAATCGATCGTAAGAATGCTGGTACTAATGTTAATAAAGATATTATGACTGCAAATTATCTTGATGATTATGGCTATCAAGAGTCTGCTGATGAATTCAATAAACTTTATGATGCATATCAGCCTAAGCTTACAGCTTTAATTGAAACGCTGAATAAGCATATTGATGAGTGTAGTAAGCAAGCTGCTTCTACTAAATATATGACAAATGATTTTCTTCATATTATTAATAAAAAGATTAATAATATGAAATCTACTGATATGAATTATGATTATAATATGAAGAAACTTCAGATGCTGAAGTCTGCATTTGAGAATCGTACTGATCTTACTTATTTGAAGAATAAATTAGAGATCTTTTCTAAGAATAAGACGCATCTTAAGAATCTTGCTAAGGCAATGACTGGAACTTTCTCTGATGTAGCTTCTAAGCTGAATAATAATTTTGCTACAAAGACAATGTCTGCTTTTATTAAAGAGATTGATGAGTTTTATAATGGTAATATGTATTGGGTAATCACAATTCTTTATTTCTTGAATTATGTTTGTACATCTGAAGCAAAGACCAATAATGATGCCTGGGTAAAGATCTTTGTATTAAATGCAACTGATATTCATAATGGTATCTGGGATCTTGATATGAGTATTGAAGATTATGACACTGAAATTATTAAGAATATTAATCCATTAATTCATAATATTGCAAATTATTTGATGAATCGTAAGGTTAAAATTAGTTCTCAGATTATTTCTCAATATAATAATCTTCTTACTTGGATTCCTGAAGAAGTATCAGATACTTCTGAGAAAGAACCAGAAGTTGAAGAAGAACCTATCGAGCATGTAGAAGCTGAAGTAGTCGATCTTCACGATACTCATGGTTCTTTTAATTTAAATCGAAATGAAGTTATTGATGTAACCCCTGAAGAGTAAAAATAATAAGAAGAGAGTGAAATAAATCACTCTCTTCTTATTTTATATATTTTAACATCTGATTAATACTTAAGCTAAGACTCTAAAAGAAAGGAGAATTAGTATGGCTGGTGAATTAATGACTGATGGTAAATATATCTATATTAATGCACCTTATGCTGAAATGTATATTCCAGAAGAAATTATTGATACTCCTACTGGAGATCCAAAACCTTCTAGTGTTGCATATGAATATGGTACTGGTTTTGTAACTATGGGAATTGCATATATGAGATTCTTTAAAGATCCAAATGCAAATCGTGATAGTGTAAAAGTTAGTACTTTAGTCTATCCAAATCTGATTGAAACCCATCCTTCAGATAGTACTAAAGGTGTTGATCTTATGATTAATGGTAAGGCTGATCGATATCGTATTTTGAAATATGAGCATGGTGATGTTCTTATGGAAGCTACCTCTCGTAAGTCCTCTCAGAATTGTGAGATGTTTATGAGATTAATCTCTTCTGGTAAGATTCCTAATAGCCTTTCATATGATGAAATTTATCAGGCATGGATGGATAATTATTCTATTAATGGTATGAGTCCTAATGCTCCTGCTGTAGTTCTTCAAGCAATTATTGGAGAAATGTGCCGTGATCCTAAAGATCCTTCAAGGCAGTTCTCTAAAGTTGCCGGAGCTAATCCTAAGGTAGATCCTAGATCATATCAGGCTATGAGTATGAACGCTGTTTCTGCATATTCTTCCGTTATGTCTGCACTTTCATTTGAAAGAATGACTGAGAAGTTAACTTCTTCGATTAATATGACTAAGTCTGGAATTAAGCAGAAGAAGTCACCTATTGAACAAATTATTACTATGTGATATAGGCTAAAATCAAACAAAATAATAAAATATTTGATTATAATCTACACTTATTCTAATAAGGAGGTATGTCGTAATGCCCGTACCGTATCAGATTATTCCTGAGCACGTGTATCCGCATCAGCATGTTCAGATTAATGACAATACTGAAGTTAGCAAAACTTATGCTAACAACAGTAGCGAAGTTACTGCACTGCTTTGCGTATTTGCGTCTCCTAAGGGCCGCGATAATAAGGTCCTGACCATTGACAGTGGTTCTCAGGGCTTCATCAATGAATATGGCATTGGTCCTTTCTCTCTGTATGGCCAGCCCTTGATGAATGCCTACAATGCTGCTATGTCTGGTGCTTGCACCCTGCATTGCATGCGTGTTACTCCCGAAGATGCTTCTTATTCTAACGTCACTCTTATCGCTAAGTATAAAGTTGATACTGCCGATGAGGGTGGTAGTAAGATGACCATCATGTTCTATGCTAAGACTTCTGATCAGGAGCTTAGCTCTATTGATGACCTTGATACTTGCTGCACTGTTAGTGGCACTCCTGATGAAAGTGGTTTCACTTCCGTCAAGCTGCTGACTGTTGGCTGTCAGGGTAAGGGCGTTTATGGTAAGAATCTGCGTTTCCGCATTACTTCTGACCGTACGTCTGATAAGGATAATAACTTCAAGAATTATTTCTTTGGTGTTTATGATAATACCAATGGTATGATTCAGAAGGAGCAGTTCAATGTAGTTTTCAATTCTGAGGCTACTTATTCTAACGTCTCTCTGTTTGCAGAGGATGTTATCAATGATTCTGCTTCTGGCTCTGCTCAGCTGAAGATTGCTTGCTTCGATGCTGGTTTCAAGGCTCTGTATGATGCTTACAAGACTGCTAATCCGGATTGCACTCTGTCTTGTGTAGAGTTTGACCCGTTCTTCGGTCTTGATAAGAATACTCGTACTGCCCTGCCCAACCTCGAAATTAAGAGTGATGCTGATGCTGATCCCGCTGGTGAAGGTGAGACTGCTATTTCTGTCTCTTCTACCACTGGTGTTGCTCTGCTTGGTGGCTCCGATGGCGCTCTGTCTGCCGATGCTGATCCTACTGAGCGTGCTACCACTTTAAACAACCTGTATCTGAATGCCTATACTGGTGTAACTGATCCTCAGATTAAGTCTAAGAATCGTTTCCCGACCACTTTCATTATGGATGCTAACTTCTCCAAGGATGTTAAGCTTGCTATTGCTAACCTTGCTGCTAAGCGTGGCGACTGCATGGCCATGCTCGATTGTGGTACTGGTATCACTACGAAGGCTTCTGTTAAGGCGTATGTCGATGAGACGTTTGGTAGCTCTATTAGCAATCGTGCTATCACTGTTGAGCCTTATTGTATGAAGGTTCGTGATCCCTATACTTCTAAGGCTGTGACTGTCACTTCTACTTACTGGTTGTCTGGGCGTTATCCTGCTCATATCCAGGAATGGAATGGCAAGCATCGTCCTCTGGCTGGTAATACATTTGGTATTATCGATGGTTATATCCGTGATTCTGTATATCCTGTCTTTGATGAAGATCTGGATAGCACTGTTATGGATGAGCTGGCCGAAAACCATATTAACTTTGCTAAGTATAATGCTAACCAGGTCGTTGTACGTGCTATGCAGGATACTAAGCAGAATAAGCAGACTAATCTGTCTGAGCAGAACAACGTCCTGATCCTGCTTGATATCAAGCGTGACTGTGAGCGTCTGTGCGCTGCTTATGAGTATGATTTCTCTGAGCCTACTGATATTGCTCGCTTCAATACTGATGTTGAGATCATTGCTGCTCGTTATCGTGATGCTCAGGTTCGTTCTATCAATGCCTACTTTGATAAGAATGACTGGGAGTCTGAGCGCAATATTCTGCATCTGTATGTTGAGATGGTTCACAAGGATCTCGTTAAGATTACAATCATCGAGATTGATGTTAACCGTTCCACTACCACTGAAGGCTAAGAAAGGAGGTAAAGAACTATGGCTGCTCCCGTTACTATTCAGAGTAATATTAAGTCTAACACCAAGAGTTTCGATAAGTTCGGTTACTTCCTTGGTGGTATTGATGTTACTCATCAGAACCTTGATCAGTTTACTCCATACATTCGTGGTGTATCCCGTATCTTCCTGCATAAGCCGCCTGCATTCATGCTGGAGCGTTTCCCTGACATGACTCGTCGCTTTAAGACTTATGTGGAGACTGCTTATACTTCTATCGATGGTCTGGCAGATATCTCTGTTGACTTCACTGACTTTGAAGGTGGTTTCGCTGGTCAGCGTTATTCTACCGTTTCTCTGGCTCGTGATGAGACTGAGTCTGTTACCATTCAGATGTATGAACTGACTGGTTCTCCTATTCGTGAATATCTTGATACCTGGATCACTGGTACTCGTGATCCTCGTTCTGGTATTGCTCACTATCATGGTGTCATCGCTGAGAAAGGCGCTGACTACTATTCTGAGCGTAACCATACTGCTGAGATGTTCTATGTTAACATGGATCCTACTGCTATCAACATTGAGTATTGCTGCATGTTTGCTCATATGTTCCCAACTCGTGTTCCGAAGTCTCATCTGAACTATGAGAAGGGTAATCGTGACAATGCTCAGCTTGACTGCGAGTTCCGTTGCTCTAAGTATGAGTCTCCCGCTATCAATAGCATTGGTGCTTGGTATATCGCTAATTCCAATGTTAACTATAACTATCTTGACTTTGATCCTCATGTGGCTCAAAAGGGCCAAGGCTACAATGGTGGGTTCACTTATGATTATGGTGATGGCACTGGTAATATGCATTCCATGAATTAATTAGATATAATAAAGAGAAGAGCTTTTAAAAGCTCTTCTCTTTATTTATTTTTATTTAATCTTTGTACTTATACATATCATATACTTTAGGCAAAGTTGTATATGGATAGATAGGAATAATTGCTCCACTATAATTACTTTGATTAGGAAGCTGATAATACTTAACTACATTGCACATAAGCATAGCAACTGTCATAGGGCCAACTCCGCCAGGTACCGGAGTATAATTCTTAAACTTAGGAGCATATTCAGGATCACAATCTCCACGAAGTTTACCATCTTCTCCCCTAGTAATGCCGATATCAATTAGAGTTTTATTATCGCATTTAATATAATTAAGATACTCTTTAGTTAATAGGTTAGGATTACCAGTAGTAGAAATAAGAATATCTGCATCCTGAATAGCATCATCTTTATAACCACAAGGAGTCATAGAATGCACCATAGTTACCATAGCATTTCTATCTATTAAGAATTGGTGAAGAGGCTTAGCTACAAGATCAGATCTACCAATGATTGTAACTTTAGAAGTAGTCAGATCGAGATTAGGTGTATGCTCCAGCATATAAATGACTCCAATAGGAGTACAAGGAAGATTCCATCGATTCATAATATTATATACATCAGTATCAATAGAATACATTGGATTATATGTATACGCAATATTAATTGGAGAGATAATTCCATCAACATCCATACGGGCAATTAGCTCTTCAGGATTTTCAATTTCAGGATTATGAGTTCTAATATATTCTAAAAGATCTTCATATACATAATTTCTAGTATATTCTCCAATTGTAGGAAGTTGAATAATAAACGGAGGATACTTATTCATACTAAGTACTTCACAAAGATCTTGACAAGCATCATGATCAAAGAAATCATAGTGCTTTACGATCGGATAAATTGCAAGATCTTTACATTTATTTACCTTAGATTTCACATAAGATGCTCCAGCTTCAGAATTACCAGTAGTTACAATAAAAAGTTTCATCTTTCTAATGAGGTAATTACTAGTTTCATATAAATTATCTTGCTGAGCAATCTCTTTTAAATCAGAAATAATATTAGCTGCCATGGATTTTCCATCAATAATATTACCCATAAATGGACAACCTCCTATAAATTTCTTTACTATATTATAAGGGTAAAAATAGTATTTTAAACCAACAAACTCGTAATATTTATTCAATGAGACCTTCAAGAAAGTAGGTGATTTATGGATGGCTAGTAATAAGAATGACCCTAAAAAGGCAGCTGCTGATAATAAAAAAGTAAATGCACTTGATAGGGTTGCACATAGATTACTAACTACCATTGATGCTGGTTTCAATGAACGCGAAGTATTGAGCGCCAAAGATCGCCGAATTCAGGATATCATCGATAGTGAGTTAACACTTGCTCAAGGTGTATCCCAAGGCAGTATCATTGACTTTGTTGCTTCTATGACAAGTAATAAAGTCAATCATCAATCTCGTAATGCACTTGGTGATGTAGATCCTTCTGAGATCTTTACTCAAGATCTTTCAAATATCTTTGGTTATTTTCAAGAGCAATATAAGAATCGTTACATTGAACTTGCAGATTTGAAGTTTATTACGAAGTTTATTCCTGCAATTGGTGAAGCTATTAAAACTACATTGGATGCAGTTGTTGGATCTGATGATATGACAACTACAATTACAAGAAATCTTGTTTTTAATGATGCAATGACTGATGAGGAGAAAGCTAGAGTTACATCAGAAATTGAAAGAATCGAAAATGACGAGAAACTATTAAAAAGATTGCGTAATGTAGTTTACAAGAAGACTCTTGTAGCTGGTCAGCATTATGTATATTGCCCTCCTTATGCAGAACTCTTTCAAGAGTATGATAGACTTCTGAAAGCTGGAGTCATTAAGAATGGTATTGTAGTAAGAGCACCACAGAATGAGCGTAAAGCTACTGGAGTCGGTAAGAATTCAGGATTTAATCTTGATAATTCTACAATTCTTTCTCCTGTAAAAGAAGCTGTAGATGTAGATTCTATTATGGAATCTTTTAATAATTCTAATATGTTTGATAAAGAAGAATTAAAAGCCATGAAAACTAATCTGGAAGGGTTATCAATTACCACTACAGATAGTTATTTCATGGATGAAGCTATTGAATCTCTTGCAGCACTTGAAAAATATGATGACATGTATAAATCAGATCTTGCTGGTTATGCAACTGCATTTGGTGGTATTGGCGCTTTAAATGAAGATTTTTATGGTACTTCAGATGGTACGATTGATCCCAGTACTAAGGGAGCAAAGTTTAATACCGTTGGTACTTATATTAAATATATTGATGCAAGTAAGATTGTACCTGTTAAGGTATATAATCAGATCGTTGGATGGTTCCATGTTCATGATACAACTGCATCCAAAAAGATGCGTTCTATGAGCAATCAGGATAATATGCTAATTGGATCTGTTAATCTTTTTGCAAATATTAATATGAATGATAATAAGAAAGAATCCGCTGTAAGAATGATTACCGATGTAATCTCTGATGGTATTCTTTCTAACTTTAATAAACGATTTGTCAATAATAATCAGGAATTTAAGAAATTAATTGCTGATTGTATTGTAGCAAATGGTATGATTAATAACAATCTGAATATTCAGTTTATTCCTGCACATCATATTGTGCCTTTCGTTATAAATGAAAATGAAGAAGGATTTGGTGAGTCTATTCTTTCTGATGCTCTTTTCCCTGCAAGACTTTTACTTGATCTTTTGATCAGTAAACTCTTACTTTATATGAATAAGAGTGGTAATAGAACCCTTGCATTTGTACGTAAAGGCCCAATTGATGTAAGTAGTTCTAATCATATTCAGAGAGTCCTTCGTCAGCTTCAGGAAGCTAATATTACATTTGGTGATTTACTTAGTACAAATCTTTCTTTTGCTAAATTTGCACCTTATGGAAATCTTCAGATTCCTACTGCACGAAACGGTGATAGACTTGTTGATTTTGAAACTCAGGAAGGTCAGCAAGTTGATTTGAAGCCTGAACTTGAGGATTGGCTTGAGAAGACTGCTATTATGGGTACTGGTGTACCTTCAGTTATTCTTGAATATACTGATGCAGCTGATTATGCTAAATCTCTTGTGACTGCTAATATTAAGTTTGCTGGTAGAGTTGCAACTCTTCAGTCTGACTTAGAAGAAGCTACTACTGAACTTTATAAGAGATTAATTCAGAATTCTTCTCTTGATAAAGATCTTAAGAATAAGGCTCTTCGTGGATTTAAGTTTAGTCTTCCTAGACCTAGAGTAATTAGCAATGCTAATATGAGTGATTACTTGGGCTCTATGCAGCAAGTTGCTCAAACATTGGCAGATCTTTATCTTGGTCAGGATGATGGTACTGATCCGAATATGCAAAAGATTCGCAACTTCTTTATTCGAGATACAGTTATTGATCATCTTCCCATTATCGATTGGAAAGCTGCTCAAGAACGTCTTGAAAATGCTAAAATGGAAGTTGTTAAGGAAAGTGAAATCAAAGATAATATGGAAAATCCTGAAGATGCCGCAAATGCAAATTTAGATGATTCTTTATTAAATGATGATGAACTATTATAAAAAGAAATAAAAAAGAGAAGGCTTAAAGCCTTCTCTTTTTTATTAGATCTCGAACTCAATGATCAGACGCTTCAACTTATTGAAGCAGTCAGCACAGAGTTCAATCTCACCATCAGTAGGCTGAGCCCAACTTGGATGGAAATTCCCATTATCGGAAATCTCCACCTCAGCCGGGGAGTTGTCACAAGAAGTGCACCAGCACTCCTTAGAGACCTTAGAGATTCTCATAATTAGTCCTCCTTTTGATTAAGCATCTGGCGATATTCTGATACAACTTTATCAGTTGCATCGAAGAATTCATCCAGGATTTTCTCCTGCTGAGTATCAAGATACTCGGACTCAGCATACAGATCTTCCTTATTGGAATCATTGTTTCTGAGTTCATTTTCAATCTCTGCAGCACGGAGATACAAAGCAAGAATCTTACTCTTATAAGCAAGATTGATCGCTCTGAATTCGGTGTGAGCAGTATTGAACTGCACACACTTACATGCATACTGAGTGATATTATCAAGAGTTTTGATAATATCACTCATGGCTTCATAATTCTGAGCCATAAACTTGAGGATCTGAGGATCGATAATGTTTGCCACGGCTGCTACCTCCTAAGTAACAAAGAAGATATAAATAAGTACAAATCGTTATATTTGCATCTTATTTATTCATTATAATAATATATGATTAAAATACTTAATTTTACGGTAAAAAATAAGGCTATGGAATATTCCATAGCCTTATTAAATTACTCTTTATAGTTAATAAAGAACTCTAAATTATCTTCTTCTAATATACAAGATACTGAAAGAATTTTATCTTTTTCTGATTCAACCTGATCACAGAAATCAATAAATTTCTGATAATTCTCAGCAGAAATACTTGCTAAGATATCCAGATTGATCATGTTGGTTAATTCATCAACTGCTAAGTCATGAAAGATGTCTATGCGGCTAGTTCCAGTAAGGCCGCATGCTTGATCATTTGGCATGAATACGACCTCCTGTTAATGTAGAATCATCCAACTAAGTCTTTCAATGTTGGATTCTTAGCTCTTTCTTCTCGTATCTTTGCACGATGTTTTCTAAGATATGTAATCTCTTTATAAGTCATACTATAGATATCATGCAGCGATAACTGACCATCAAATTCGTAGAGGATTTGATCGATATAATCGTAAATGTCTTGAATTACTCGATCTCCCTCTGCAAATCTTGTTGTTTGAAAAAAAGCAGATTATCCACATTAATAGGAATTTCATATTCATTACCACAAGAAGGACACTTACCCTTAATAACAAATCGAGGAGTATAGCTCATAGTTGCAATCTGCTTCTGCAGCATAGTAATATCATCCTGAGGAATATCAGAGATGGTATCCAGCATCATATCAACTTCATTATCCTTAATCTCAAGATACTTACCAGTATTGGGATTATGAATGTACATTGCATTAAAGAATGCTGCAAAGACTGAGTTATGAACCATGATCGCATCTTCCTGATTAATGCGCTTAAATACATCAATCATACGAGCAATAGAAGGTACAGCAATATCATAAATATTATTAGTAAATGGAGACTTATAACGACGAGCTTTATAAGTAGAATCATGTAGAGCTTTCAGAGCAATCTCATTAGTGCGATTCTCCAAAATGTCTTCATAACGCTGCTTAATATCATCCGTAAGGCCATCCATAGTCATCAGACGCTTGAAATTATATTCATGTGCAAACTTATGCTGGCACTTATTACAAGTCAGATCAGTAGAGCCCTCTTCAGGATTGGATGCACACAGAATACCATAAATGGCCATATCCACATCCATATAAGAGAATTTATTACAGAACTCCTGATAATTCATAATAGTCTTACCAGAATTATCAGACTTCTTAATCAGAGTGCCACCAATCAGCTTACTATAGATCAGAGAAGCACGGCGATTCAGATCATCTTCAAGTCGATCATCATCACGAGATTCCAGATTAGCCAACTGAATCAACTGAGCACCACGGAAAGACATATAATCACCAAAGATAGGCACAGGTACACTATATTTAGACAGAGAACCTTCCAGATTACGAATATAATCGACCTTACGCTCAGTGCTTACATTTTCAATATCGATATTCTTAAGCTCTGCATCCTCAACCAGAACCAACTTAATGGCCTTAGTAGTAACAAGCTTATCATGCTCATCAGGAGTAAGCTTAAGATCTTCTTTAGCGGTATTAGTCTTATCCATACGAATAACACCAATCTCGGGATTTTCCTTAGCATACTCAGTATCAGTCTTCTCAATATCCTTCTTGAATCTATTCTCAGCAGCAGTTTCAGCTTCTTCAGGAGTAAATCCATCAAGAATCAGCTGCTTCTTATATTTAGACTTCTCAGAAAGAAGATCAGCAGTAACCTTAGAGCGCATCTCATCAGGAAGATGAGGCGCAATCTCGGCAATTTCCTTATCAGTCATACCAGCCTGCTGAGGGTTAATGGACATATCAACTTCACCTAAGTCAGGCATGATTGGCTTAGGAGTAGAGGTATTAGTGGTTACAGAGTCTCCAGTAGGAGGAGTTGGGAATTCTGCCTTAGGAGATTCTTGAGTATGGGCTGGATTAGATGAGCCAATAAAAACAGAAGGAACCTCATCTTCAGGATATTCAGGCTGTGCAGGGGTAGTCTTAGGAGCAACTTCTACAGTATTAAAATGCTCAATCTCACCATTGGCCTCAGCAGCACGACGGGCAAGATCTTGAAGGTTTGTATTTTCCATGAGTATTTATCTCCTTTCTTAATTCCAAGAAATATCAAAGTCAATAAGTCGATTTGTAATCTCAGATGCAACTGCACCAGTTACAATTTGACCATTATCATCTAAAGAAATAACAATCAGAAGAATTGTCTTTCCTTCATATTCTACTGATGTAACTTCAACAGATGCCAAAGGCACATCAGGAAGAAATAGGCTAACCTGTTCTTCAATTTTATTTCGGATATTATCTTTTACATCATCGATATACTCATATTCATAATCCTGAATTCCTACACCCATATTAGGAATAGAAGGATATGTGCCAGGACGAAGAAAGATCAAATTAAGAATTAACTGGAACCAAGCAGTTTTTCCTTGGTATTCAGTAGCTTTATTGAATACATTGGTACTTAGTCCAAGTTCTTTCTTATTTGCTTCTAAGGCCATAATTGACACCTCCTTTTAAAGAATTTTCTTATAAATAATTACACAGTTGTCATTTTAAATTAAAAAATATACATAAAAAAGAGAAGGATTTTTAGTCCTTCTCTTTTTTCTTTTTAGCCACAATATAATACTGTAACTCCATAGACATATTCTTTCCCAGAAGCAACAATTGGAGTATTTCCCTCAGTTACAATAGGGATTCCCCAATATGATTTAGCTTTTGGATGATCTGTGAGCTTATGATTTGAATTTGTATATACTTCATGAGTATAATCATGATATTGCCAAGAATATACATTCTCATCATTTTTCCAGATGTCATCGAAATTTGTTGGAGTTTTCTTACCTACAACTACATAGAGTCTTTTCTTTCCCCATTTGATTTCCTCACAAGTAGCCATATCTGCCGGATATGTCTTACAGAGCTCAGGACGATTTCTTCTAACTTCAGAAGTAGAAGAAACAATACCTGCTTCAACCATAATTTTAGGCAGATATCTACTCATTGTAGAAATCGTATCAGAAAATTGCCCAATAGGAATCAGTTCAGAAAGAGCTACAATTGGATATCCAACCTGTACATTTAATGCCGCCATTATTCATACTCCTTTTCAAATTGAGTTTTATCTACATAATCAGGAAGTTTAAAAGTAAACTCCATTCGTTTATAAAGATTTCTAAAGAGAATATCGGAAGAACTTAAATATACTCTGGCATTTTGTCCTTTACCAAATATATAAATTCTTTCATGCTCTAAGAATCTTCCTCCACGAAATACTTTCTTTCCAAATTCTCTTTCAGAATATCCAAAAGTAGATCTTGGAAAGATCTTTATATCGCAACCACGCTGCTTAGCAAGATCAAGAAGATCAATAATCTCACTATCTGCAATATGATTGCAAATCAATCTAATTTTACCATTAGGGCCTTGCTGGATTTCTTGCTGGATTTCTTTTCTCAGCAATTTCTTCAACTTAACTCGATTCTTTGGATTTTTAGAAGCAATTGCTTTAAAGCTCATAATTACATCATGGACTAATCTAGAATCGTCCGTAATAATATGAGTATCTTTATAAAGATTAGCAGTTACTTCATTAAAATTACCAGTTCCACAATGACAGATATAATTACCATCTGACAAAGCAATTAATCCCATCTTTGCATGAACTTTATATCCAGAGAAACTTGTATAAAGATTTAGATTTTCCAATGCACATTCATTTTGTAATTTCTTTACCAGATCGAGGTTATTCTTTTCATCTCCTCTGGCAGTCATTTCCACATAAATATTCAACTTCTTACCAAGATGAGTTCCCTCAATCAAAGTATTGATAAGTCGTTTATTTATTTTAGTTCGATAAATTGTGATATAAATTGCTTCAACTTTATCATTATGAATTGCCTGATCATAGAAATCAATAATATCTTCAAATGAGTCATATGGAACTCTAAAGATATCACAGAAATTATGCTGATTAAAATAATCATAATGATAATGATTCTGAATCAAAGGTTTATATTTTAACTCAGATTCCTCTTCTGTAGTATCATAATTGACGCAGTTTAAAAGATCAACATTCATAAATATTGGATAATATCCTTGATCAAGAATATACTCTCGTAGAGTTTTCTTCATTTCTTTTGGCATATTTTGATTGACCCAAAGAATAATTTCAGAAGTAAATGTATTATGCATTTCATCTACTCGATTTTCAATATATTCTTCAGACCACATACCAACTTCCATGATTTCATACTCTACAGAGAAATCTCGTACTCTAGTTATAGGTACATAATTAATTCCATCAAATACGAGATTCTTTTTATCATGCTTTCTAATATATCCAATATCACAATTTTGATTTACAAGTAATATTTCTTGATCTTTATCATCTTCAGATTCATTATGAATTTCTGGCATATCAATATGAAAATGTATAAGACTAGAAGTATCGATCATACTAAAAGCAGTATTAATTTTTCCAGCAATCTTTTGAAACTCATTAATCATTTTAAAATGCACCCAAGGAAGATCCATATTCTGCATTCTTCCAAAATGCTCAATATAATTATTGAGTACAATATTTGCAAAATTAATACGTTCTAATAGTGGAATTGATTCATCAGTTGCGAATTCTAAAATATGATCATTAAAGAATTCAAATCCTTCTTCTCGATATTGATCAGAAGTGCTATTCCTATATTCAATGATATCTTTGATATCTTTATGCATAATATGAAAACTCCTTTCTCTAAGTGTTGATCTTCTATATAATAATATACGATTAAAAAATAAATTACGAAGCAAAAAAGAGAAGGCCAAAATGGCCTTCTCACATAATGCGACGACGCCGAAAACCTTCGACATCTTCTTTATAGCTTTCCTTCTTTTTCTTTTCATCGCCAGGAAGATCAATACGATCAACCCAATTGACATTATCATCAGGCAGTTCTATAGAATCCTGCCAAGGAGTATTATCATCAGAAAGTTCAATGTTATTAACCCAGTCACTCATTATTTTCTTCTCCTTCATCAAATAGATAATATGCACATATAGCGCTATCCCCACAGAAATCCCACAGGGAGTTATTATATTCCTTAATGGAATCATCCCAACCATTATTCAGAAGCCAGAAAGTCCCTCCAACAGAATTTCGAGCCAGGCACACTTCACCAGCAGCATTTGTTGTGAGCTTATTTAAGCTGCAGCATAAGCTTAATGCAACGACGTCTCCCTTTACAAGGAGAGCGATACCACGACAACTATCCTTCTTAAAATCGTGGAGATTGATAAACTTACCTTCAGGCATTTTCTTTGCATAATTCTCGAGGACATTCTTGTAGTAAGCATTGATCTTATTAGAGCCAGTCATCACAGCATGAAACATATTGATTCCTCCTATTTTTTTAAAAAGTAATTTTACTTATTTTTATGGGAGGGTAGCAATAGCTACCCTCCCAATAAAGATATAGCTTGAGCATTAGCAGCAATACTCAAACCCTTCGCGGGCAGCAGCGTCAGCAACCACAGCATTGATCTGATCAATATTCTCCTGATCAGCGAAATGATCAACAGCATTTGCATTGCTGATCACAGTGGCGATCGTCAGTACCATACCAGTGCCAGCAACAATTGCCTTAGCAGGCTTAGGCACAAAGATAGAAGCTACGTTCAGAGCAGTAGCTCCAACGCCGAGAATGAAAGTCCGCTTGCTTTCTTTGGTCTGCATCTTGATGATGTCCTTGATGGTCAGTTCAACCTCATGCAGCTGATTGTCGGAACCCATAACAGTGATCTTTTTCATTTTGAATTTCTCCTTTGAATTTTAATTTTTTGATACAAATCGTTATATTTGTATCTATTTATTCATATTAATAATATACGTTTAAAATACGTGCATTTACGGCAAAATCAACAAAGCCTTAAATCAAACCTAAAACTATATAGGAGGTGACTATCTATAATGGATGGTATTTACACGATGGCATCGCCATCTAGTAGCTCTTTATATGGTAATGTCGGTTGTGCTATTCGTCAGTTAATTCTGTCGAAATTTCCATATAATTACTTCCAATATATGAATGTATCTACTGAGATTGCATTCCATAATCTTAGAAGACAATTTGGTTCTAATACCAATAATGAAATTTCTAAGAGAAAATATCCTCAATTAATCGTTCAGCCATCTTATCAAGTTCCGGATCAAGATGGATTTTTACAAAACGTGCCGTTAACTAAGAATGATATGGATATTCAAAGTAATGTCGATAGACGTTACTTATTTGAAGTAATTAAGGATAAAGAGTATGACTGGTCATTAAAATTTAAATTAAATAGAGATCGAATTGAATATGATGTACAGGTTATTACTCAAACTTTACATCAGCAACTAGATATCTATAAAGCAATGATGAACCAAATGACTTGGGATAGAACTTTCTATTATCCCGCAGCATTAGAAGCAGTTATTCCTAAGACTATGGTTGAATATATGAGTAGACTTTGTAACATGGATATCTATACTTATCCAGAATTCATTCCCATGTTTTTAAGACATTTAAATTCAGTTTCTGGGTATCCTATTACTTATAAAGTAAGAAATGCAAGTGCCACTGACGAGTTCTTTATGTACTATCAGCATAATCTGGTAGTTACATATACAGATCTTCAGTTAGAGTCTGCAAATAAAAAAGGAATGGTTGATGAAAGTTATACGATTACATTCAGAGTAATTGTAGATTTCAATCTGCCTGGTCTTTTCATTTTAGATGGTGCTGATAAAAATCTTTCTAAAATTAAAGGTATTTTGGTTGATAAAACTAGTACTGGTAAAGGATATGATGAAGATCTTGATGAGTTCATTCCTCTCTTCTCTCTTTCTGGGTTTTATAATAGATTCCCTCAGAGACGAGATGGATTAACTCTTTATGGATCATTCTTATTTACTAGTGAAGAAAAGACTGATCAGGATACTGCAGATATTGGTTTATTAATTGAGCCAGATCATCAGAAAGCAATTCGTTTCCATACTAAATATGGAATGCTTGATAAGACTATCTGTGAAGTATTTGTAATGAAAGATTCTGAGGAATTATCAGAAGATCAGTTTAAAATTAACTGGGATACTATGAAAATTGAATACAAGAATCCTGATCCTAAAGCAACTTATCGTGTTGCTATATATATGAACATGGAAGTTATTAATGCTGATCTTGCTAATCCTAGAATTGATGGTCCTTATGATCAGCATGCTCTTAAGGAAAATCATATCGATTATTCTAAGTCTATGAATGAGATGGTAATTGATATGGATGATCCTAAGATTAATGATAGTGACTTTACTGCTACTGCAGATGGATTATTTAAGGATAAACCTGTACCTGGTATGTTTAGAGGTGAAGATATTGATCCTGATCGAGTTCCTCATACTAAAGATACTATTATTGCAGTACCTACGTCTCGTGAACATGAAGATGCTTGGCATAATATGGATACAGTTCCTAGAGATAATCACTTTGAAGGTGATATGAAATTAGTTCCTTCTGATCATAGAGATGAAAATAGTTTCCATCTTATGGCACAAGAATCTAAGGATGTGAATATTTATTCTGATGTAAAAGCAGAGCATTCTAGTAGATCTGATGAGGATTCTTATCATAGAATGTCAACTGTCCCTGGTAAATCTTTTGATTCAAGTGATACACAAGTGACTAAGAATCCTGATGGAGTAATTAGTGCAATTGGTACGGTTGATCTAGATAATCTAATTAATGCTTCTACATATACTTCTGTAGAAACTACTGCAAAATCAGTAAAAGATGAAATTCCAGAAAAGAAAGAAGTAATTATGAAATATTATTCTTCAATCTTTGATGATAGTACCAAGATGAAAGCTGAAAAGAATGAGCCTACTAAAAAATATAAATGGGCATCTTCAGTTGATGATCAAGAAATTGAGGAACATTTAAAGTTCAGTGATTCTCTTGATCCGATCCATATTGATGCTATTAATACTTGGAGTAAAATTATTAGTACGTCAATGCTTTATAATTATGCAACAAAGATTGCTGTTGAAGATTCTAATAACTATAAATTAGATGCTAATGGTAATTATCCAGAACTTAAGCCATCTACTGAACATAGATGTACTTGTGGATGCACGGATCCAAGTAAATGTACTTGTGGGTGGAAAGATAAACTTAATAAATGATTTATTAATGGAGGCTGTATAATACAGCCTCCATTATTTTATGCGAGAATTTGAATTATTAACAATTGACTAATGTATTCTAAATCTATTATCTTAATAGAAAGGAGTGAAAAAGATGCCTGATGTATATACCCCTAGAAATAATGGATATAGTACTACTGGTCTTCCAGTTATTCCTTATACCTTAACTACTATCATCGATGGTATTAAGTATGAGACTCATGTATTAACAAATACCTGCCAAGTTATCACTGAAGATGGTATTACTCTTTGTGATATTTTGAAGGATCTTGTTACTAATGAGAAATTAGAAGAAACTGTAAAGAACATTAGTTTCGAAAATCCAGTATATCAATATAAGGGCATTCTTCTTAATAAGCCTGGAAAAACTGCAATTGATCAGCTTTATGAGAAAGTTGGTATGCAAGATGGCGAGGTATACCTCGTTCAATGTAGCGATGCTTCTACTCAAAAAGCTAATGAACCTGTAGTTTTTATGTGTGCTAATGACATCCAGACTTTAGATGCAAGTTCTGTCAATAAACGATTTGATATGTATACTTGGAGCAAATCTTTAAATCAATGGCTATACTTTGGCTCTACCGAAAAATCTACATTACCTGTTGGATTTCCAACCGAAACCCTGATGGAAGTTCCAAATGTGATTGGAAAGCCAGGACAGGTAATCATGGTATCTGCTAATGGTAAAACTCTTGAATGGAAATTCCCAAGTGAATCTACTCGCACAGCTATTGAAGAGCACAATCGTGATGAAAATGCTCATCCTGCTATTTGGCGAGAACTTGCTCAAAAAGCTGATAAGCTTAAAATCTTTAATACTGTCATTCCTAAGTCTATTTGGTCATGGACTGGAGAAAATAATTGGTACTCTTGTGTATTTTCAAATGAAAATCTTCCTCCACACTGCTATTTTGAGATCACTCCCATTGCAGTAACAAAAGAAGAACTTGAAAATCTTAAGAGTGCTGCAATTCATCCAGTTTATATGATTGAATCTAGTTCTGAAGGTTCATATGCAGTATTAAATGCTGACCATGTACCTACTGAAGATATTCAGGTTTGTGTTAAGGTATATGGTGATTTTGATGAAATTAATTGATAAAATCAATTCATATATTCCAATAAAATCATGAAAAGGAGTGTATTAAATATGGCTATTTATGGCGGTTTTTCTCTCCCCGCTGCAATTGCTGAGAATACGCCGGTCTATAAGCTGACTCGTACTGCTTTTGATCAGACCGACACTACTCTGCTGGCAACTGTTACCGATCCTAAGGACGGTGCTATTGCTATTATTACGACTGTAGTCGATGAAAAGACTTATGGTCAGGTTTCCTTTATGTATTCTGAGGAGCTGTCTGATTGGGTTGCTCTGGTTGGTAATGTTGATGCTGATCACGTGATTCTGCGTGGAGACATCACTCTGGCTGGTAACTATACTCAGGTTGGTAACCTCACTAAGAGTCAGACTGGCACTGGTACTTTTGCTACTAATGGTAAGTCTGTCGCTGATGCTCTGACTGAAATGCTGTCTAAGCGTGAGCAGCCCAAGATTACTGCTAATCCCTCTGCTGGTAATCTGGTTATTGCTCCTACTGGCACGGTTGAGGCTGGTACTAAGTATACTTCTATTTCCGGTGGTAAGGTTTCCTTTGAGGATGGTGCTTATACCTATGAAGCTACTACTGGTGTTAAGGTAACTGGTCGTACTGCTGCTCGTGTTTCTACTCCTGCTTCCACTGCTACCATTACTGTTGCTGATGATGGCTCCTTCACTGATACCTTTGCTTGCCAGATTGGTGATAAGGGTGGTGATGGTGTCTATTCCAGCATCAAGTATACTGAAACTGTTTCCTATAGTAATGGTAATGTTGCTAAGGATAACCTCGGTTCTGCTTCTAATCCTGCTGTCCAGATTAAGGCTGGTTCTGTTACCAAGACCTCTGGTGAGCTGAAGCCTTTCCGTAAGTATTTCTATGCTGCTACTACCACGGTTAAGGATACCTTTGACAGTGCTGCAATTCGTGCTATGACTGGTTCTAGTGCTGCAGCTACTGCTGGTACTAAGTTTGATATTGCGATTCCTGCTGGATGCAAGCAGGTTGTAATTGCCTATCCTGCCACGGTTCGTGATATTAACCTGGTTGCTGATAAGGGTGCTTTTGGTACTGATATCAAGGGCTCCTTTGTAAAGCAGTCTGTTGATGTTGAGGGCGCTAATGGGTATACTGCTATTGAGTATAAGGTTTATGTTTATACTCCTGCCGCTGCCCTGGGTGCCAATACCTATAATGTCACGATTTAAGTGAGAAAGGAAAGGAGGACATAAATTATGGCTAGTTACATTGAAGAGAAGGCTGCAATCAATAAGCTTGACTGGGCAATGAGCTTCCAGCGTACTGGTAAGTTCCCTCTGGATCGTTCCAGTATGTTTGCTACTTATGCAGATGCTGTTGCATATGCTAAGGGTGATGGCTCCGATAGTCGTGCTATTGGTGGTACTTCTTATGTTGGTCAGGTTATTACTGTCTTTGAGAATGACGTCGTAACCGTTTATAAAATTAATGCTGACCGCACTCTGGGTGAGGTTGGTAAGGCTACTTCTGGTGATGAGAAGTCCATTCATCTGACTGATGAAGGTATTCTGGCTCTGTATGGGTTTGATACTGCTACTGATGGCCAGATGCTGCGCATGAAGGTCACCGAAGAGGGCAGATCTATTGAATGGTATACTCCCGACTCCTCTACGGTTGAGGGCCTGCAGGCTGCTGTTCAGAAGCTTCAGGATACTGTTGGTGATGCTACTAAGGGTCTGGTTAAGGATGTTGCCGATCAGGGTAAGAAGATTACTGAGATCGAAGGTAAGCTGACTGGTGCTCTGCATTATAAGGGTTCCTGCAAGTTTGCTGAACTGCCTGTTGAAGGCAATGTCAATGGTGATGTTTGGAACGTTGAAGATGCTGGCGGTAAGGATGCTCATGGTAATGACATCCATGCTGGTGATAATGTAATTTGGAATGGTACTGGTTGGGATGTCTCTACTGGTACAATTGATCTGTCTGCTTATGCTAAGTCTGCAGATGTTACCAAGGAAATTGGTGATGCTAAGACTGAGCTGCAGGGTAAGATCGATGACGTTGCTAATGCTGCTACTAAGGTTGAAGCTTCCGAGACCAATGGTAATGTCAAGGTTGATGGTAAGGAAGTTAAGGTTTATACCCTGCCTACTGCCACTGCTGATGCTATTGGTGGCGTGAAGATTGCTGCTGCTGGTACTGCTGATAAGGTCGTTCTCGATGCTGAAGGCGTTGCTGGCATTGATAAGGTCTCTGCTGCTAAGATCGATGGTATCGTTGCCGAAGCTGCTAAGGTTACCCACTCTGTCAAGATGGGTACTAAGACCTTTGACGGTTCTGCTGATATTACTTTCACTGCTGATGATCTGCCTCTGCCTGAGAAGGTTGTCACTAATGATAAGTATGGTACTGATACTGTCGGTGGTGCTGTAAAGTCTTCTGATGCTCAGGACCAGGTTGCTATTGGTACTGATGGTAAGATGACTGTCAACGATATCTCTGCCACTAAGGTTAAAGGTTCCGTTGATTCTGCTAAGAAGGTTGATCATACCCTGACTATGGGTACTAAGACCTTTGATGGTTCTGCTGATGTTTCCTTTACTACTGATGATCTGCCTCTGCCTGATGATCTGGTTCATAAGACTGATCTGGGCTCTGCCACTGCAGCTGGTCTGGTAAAGAGCTCTACTGATAAGGATAAGGTTGCTATCGGTGAAGATGGCACCATGTCTCTGAATACTGTTTCTGGCTCCAAGATTGATGGTGCTGTTGCTAAGGCTACTGATGCTGATAAGCTCGGTGGTGTTGCTGCTGCTGACGTTTTTGTCGCTGGTGCTGACACTACTCTGACTTCTAAGGTCAAGGCTGCTGCGGCTGCTGATCAGCTTGCTGCTGAAAAGACTATTAGCGTTACTGGTGATGCTACTGGTAATGCTAAGTTTGATGGTTCTAAGGATGCTGCCATTGATATCACTCTGAAGGATTCTGGTGTTACTGCTGGTACCTATACTAAGGTTACCGTTGATGCCCAGGGTCGTGCTACTAAGGGTGAGACTCTGGATGCTTCCGATATTCCTGACCTGACTCTTGCTAAGATTACTGATGCTGGTACTCTGGCTGGTAAGGACGAGGTTGCTCGTACTGATATCACTGCTGAGTTTGAAGCTCAGATCAAGGCTCTTGAGAATGGTAATCATACTCATGCTAACAAGACTGTCCTGGATGGTGTTACTACTGCTAAGGTAACTGCTTGGGATAAGGCTGTTGAAGATGTTGCTAAGAAGGCTGATTCCGCTACCACTCTGGCTGGTTATGGTATCGAAGATGCTTATACCAAGACTGAGATTGACGGTAAGTTGGGTGGTGCTTTCCATTATAAGGATAGTGTTGATGCCTTTACTGACCTGCCTGAAGATCCTGAAATTGGTGATGTTTATAACATCAAGACTGCTGGTGGTACTGATTCTCAGGGTATTGCTGTTAAGGCTGGTGACAATGTTGTCTGTAAGTCCAAGAAGACTGAGACTGAGGCTGCTCAGTGGGATGTCCTCTCTGGTACTGTTGATCTGAGTGCTTATGATACTCGTGCTCAGGTTGAAGCTAAGATCAAGACTGCTCAGGATACTCTCCAGGGTAATATTGATGCTGCTACTGGTCGACTCGATACTCTCGAAGGTACCGTTGGCGATGCTGATTCTGGCCTCGTTAAGAAGGTTAATGATGTTGTCACTGCTGAAGCTGCTGATGCTAAGAAGATCGCTGCTCTCGAGGGTACCGTTGGTGATGATACCAAGGGTCTGGTAAAATCTGTCACTGACAATACTGCTGCTATCACTAAGCTCAATGGTGATACTGATGTTGAGGGCTCTGTTAAGAATCTGATCGCTGCTTCAGCTACTGATCTTTCTACTAAGGTTGATAATATCACCAAGGATGGTGGTACTATTGATACCAAGGTTGCTGCACATAATACTGATGCTGATGCCCATGCTGAGCTGTTTGCTGCTAAGCAGAATAAGGTCTTCCAGAAGACCCTGACGGTTGCTAAGGCTTCCTTTGCTGCAGCTGCTGCTGATGAGCCTGGTGATTTTGTTGGTAGCTTCACGATTGCTGGTATTGATACCACTAAGAACTATAAGGTTGATGTGGTTCCTGTTATCGATACGACTGCTACTCATAAGGCTATTCTGGCTGCTGGTTTCTTGCCCATGACCTCTTTTGAGGCTGGCGTGTTGAAGCTGTATGCTCTGAAGACTCCTACTGCTGATTTTGAGGCCTCTCTGACCTTCACTCAGATTCAGTAATTAAATTAGAGATGGACTAGTTTTCTAGTCCATCTCTTTTATTTATTTATCATAAAATAAGGGGTTTTAACACTCTTATAATTAGTCTTGTAGATTGATATTATAAGAAAGTGAGGGATAGAATTGGCTACTTATACTAAATCTGCATCATTTAGTTATAGTAATTTGAATTCTGGTAGTAATTTAGATATTACTGGCCTTACAAGTAGTGATGTTATTACAAATGTAAAACTGACATCGTCATTAAAATTTCATACTAGTAATTCAAACCCTGTGAAATTTTCAATTTATGATGGCACTACTAAAGTTAATACTTCAGAATTTTCTGTAAATTATAATAATTTAAATGCTAATACTACTTCATATTCTATTGATGGTACATATAATGCAATGGATATTGCTTATGGTGGTGGCACTTATGTTATCGCTATTAATAATGATAAATATTATGCGTATTCCACCAATGGATCATCATTTACTTCTGCTAAATTACGCTCATCATGGGGTATTTCTGATACAGTATATCCTGTTCGTGTAATGTATGGCGATGGTAAATTTGTCATACATTCTGGTAGATATAGCTATTATTCTTCAAATGGTACCTCATGGACTAGAGTCTCTATGAGTGGAGGATTAAATTCTTGGAGAGCTGGTCCTTCTGTCTATGGTAATGGTACATTTGTTGCTACTTTAAATAATAATGCTTATCATTTCTATAGTACTAATGGTACTTCATGGACTAGAGTTAGTGCTAATAGTAGGACTTATACTGATGGTGCTTATGGTGGAGGCAATTTTGTATTTATTACATCTGATGGCACTGTTGATTATTCTGCAAATGGTAGTTCTTGGTCTAGTACTTCGATTGGTAATGGTTCTGGATGGAATGGCTTAGTTTATGATGGCACTAGGTTTGTTGCAATTAATACTTCTGGTGATATTGCAATCTCTACTAACGGAACTTCATGGTCATATTTTCCAAATAAACTTTCAGCTCAAAATTGGAAATCAATTGCTTATGGCAATAATATGTATATTGCAATTGTCAATAATTCTAATATTATTGCTGTATCTTTTGATGCTTCTACTTGGTATGAAGGTACACTTGGGGATATAACCAAACAGTGGAATCATATTACTTATTGCAATAATAAATTCTGGGTACTTTGTAGTGCTAGTTCTACTCAAATTACAATTGATCCTAGTTTAATTTATGCATTATCTCCTAATACGACAAATAATAATATAACTTATAAACTTAATAATCCATCATTAAAACTTACCACAGAAGAGCTTCCAAATGCATTTGAAGGAACAATGAATGTTGATCTTTCTATGAAGCATCCGGAAAATTATACAATTACTCAGAATTATTATATTGAGAATACTACAACAAAATTAAAAACTAGCGATACATCTAATGAAGTCGAAGGTAATTCTTGGTCTTATCCAACATTTGAAAGTGCATTAACTTATAATGGTGAAATTTACGATCAAACTACTATATCTGGAGATCCAGAAAGTGGTACTCTTGATGGTAATAAAACTCGTAATGTCTATTATAAACTGAGAACTTATACTCTTACTCAGCATTATTATGAAGAATATACAACTACAAAAGTAAAACCTGATGATACTATTGTAGTATCTGCAGGTAAATCTTGGACTTTCCCAAAATATTCAGATTTGATTAAAATTGGTAAAGCTAATTATATATATTCTTATGCTAGCGGAGATCCTGCTTCTGGTACAAATATTACTTCAAATAAAGAAAGAATTATTTATTATCGTAGAATTGAGAGTGTTGAATCAATTTCATTATTTGCTATACCAAATTCAGTATTTTTATCTGGTTTAGTAAATGATAAAAAATTCCCATATGCTAGCGATATCGAGTTTGAATGTAGTACTCTTACTTCAAATAGTATTACTTTATGTAATACTTTAACTGATAAGATTTTTAGAATTCATATTTCTATCAATTCCTCTATTACTACTTCTGAGATTGTAAATCTTCCTCTTAAGGTTGGTAATACTACTATTAGTACTGTATATTGTGATCTTATGAATGGAACTGCGATTGAAAATCAAGATATTGAATTAACCTCTTCTCAGTCTTTAATCCTTGATCTTAGTAGTGCTGCTGATAGATTAAAGGCTGCTAAAGCTATCATTAAAGTTAAAATGTTTATTGAGCCTATTTCTTAAGAAGGGAGGAACTAAATCAATATGAAATATGGTGCATTTATTAATCCTTCTCCGAAGAGTTTATCGGACTTGATCAATGATAATAACTATATGAGTATTCGAGAGTATATTTTGGATGCAGATTCCCTTAAAGGTAATTCTACAATTGCTATTAGTGATCTAAATGCTGGTAGTTCGATTGTTCGTGTATCCTTAAATGTTAAGACTCCCTTTGTTAGTCCTAACTCAGTGAATACTATCGAAGTTGTATCCGATACCAATCAGATTCTTTTGAGTTCTGCTGCAAATGATCCTGCAATTGCAAATAATTATATTAGTGAATGCTCTTATATTACTTCTGGTAATGATAATGAGGTTCTTGTTAAGCATAATCTTAGTGGCATGACTGCTGGTCTTGCTATTCTTCGTATTGAACTTTATGAGAATATCAATGATTATGAGCCTATTGCTACTTCTGATAATAAAGATTATAATACTGCTGATAAGAAGACTGTTGACGTTACAGTTTCCGAATAAAATAAAGAGAGATAGGTATTATCCTATCTCTCTTTTAACATTTTGGTAAAGTTATTCAATCATATTCATATGAAAAATGAGGTGATTTTATGGATTTTTTGAATATTAAAAATATTCATGATAATAGTTTGGCACAATTTAAAGTTGGCTTGGTAAAAGGAACTTCTTTCAAAGTAAAAAATGATGGCAGTACATTTTCGATTGAAGATGATGCAAATAGTGTAACGAAATTAAAAGTTGGAGGATCTGCTGGCTTTACAATCAGTTTGGTTGGGGATCATATTGTATTTTCAGCCAATAGTGGGGCTTCTCCATTATGCGTAAGCGAACCTGGTAGAGGTGGAATTACTGGATGCCCATACTATTATTGCCATCAAGATAAATACAGTGGAGGAACAAGAAGTTCAGTACGAGCAAAAGCAGCCCCCATGGCATTATCATTAACTGACCAGACTCAGGTAGAAGATGATACTAAAAATTTTGTCCCAGATCCTACTTCTGTACCAGAAGGATCTTTATTAATTGCACAAAATGGTCAATGGACTCCTATTGATATGGGAGAATTAGTTTCTCAAATTACAAAGAATGTAATTGCTCAATTAGGTAGTAATTCGAATTAACACCTAATTAATAGCTCTTATGAATATTCCTACATAAAAAGGAGGTATATCCAATCATGAATATTATGAATGTTGGTGGAGTCCATGATAATGGATCTCCAAGACTTCAAATTGGTATGGGTAAAAATAATGGTTTCATCATTGAGTATAATACTAATCTTAAGATGATTACTATTACTGATAGCACTTCAGGTGCTGTTCTCCCCATTCTTGCTCCAACTGCATCTCCATATACTTTCCGTGGACAGTATGCTTCATATACTGTTCTTACTAATGCAGTAACTAGTGGTGCTATTACTCCTGCTGCAGGTGATGCATATAGTATTATTAATGCTGGTGGCACTGATGCTAATGGTACTGCTATTTCTGCATTGTGTACTGTAGCATATGGTAATGGTAAGTGGTATGTAATTGGTAAATAAAAATAAAAAGAGAAGATAGAAATGAATCTATCTTCTCTTTTTCTTTAATTATTTCTTGATCTCTTCCTCACGAAACTCATTATGATCAGAATAAGATCTGCGAAATGCAATCCAATAATTTTGCGGAATTTTGCAATCCAATCTCTTATCCCTCACAAAAGTATTTTTCTCATCATCAAACCTGAATACCTCATGCCAGGTAATAAAATGAGGAAATACTCTGGAAATAAGTTTTGTGGGGAAATTTACGCGGTATCTTTCCAACACAGCATATTTAAACATTGGATTGATCTGAAGATTTTTTCGATTTTCAGAAATGAAATCTTCAGCATTTCGGACACTTGGAAACCATCCAATTGTTTGTACTACCCCAAATCCTTCTTCAAGTTTAAGAGAACTAATTAAAGTTACAATCCACATATAATCGCCCCCATACATTTAATAGTCATGATTATATCTAAGATAATCAAAAGAATACCAAAGATTATAATCAAGGAATATGTAGTCTTATTATACTTGATATTCCCATAATCATTATGGGATCTCCAAGCAATAAAGATTCCGGTACAAAGATACCAAACAATCAGTGCCATTGCAAACCAAAAGATTGCTTTAATTACTTCCATAAAATACCTCCAATAAGTTTATTCAAATGAATAATACTTGGTTATTCTTTCTTTGCTGCAAAAATACTTTTCATCAGCTTAATGATGTCTTTATCAGAATCTTGATAATTGATTCCTCCATGATCCGGACTTGAGAAATCAATAATATCTTCTAATCTATACATATCAAATATACTAACAATTTCACGTACATAGCATCTTGCTAGAAATTGGCATTCAGCACGAAGCTTTTTACATGACCAATTATAATTATGAGAGCGATATATTTTTGCAATATCACAAGTACTACATTTGCGGCAACATACCGGAGCATCAAGAATTGAATGATAAAGAGTACAGTCATCTGGGTCATAAATATATTTTTTGCGAATATCAAACCAATCTTGTTCTTCTCGGAGTTTTCTATTTTCTTCGGTTATTTTAATATTCTCTTCAACTTGTGCTAAACGCTCTAATATATCTTTTTCTTCTTTCTCTTTTTGTTTCCGTATATTTTCCTTACATTTATTCTCATAATCAGATTTTAGTTTGCTTGTGATATCTATAATCTGATTACGCATTTTATTAAATGCAATGCAATCATTACTTACGGGTGGAGTTATATGCATACCGCATCCATCTTCTAATATCTTGTCGCATGACTTAATATCAGATCCATTGCAGAATAACTTATATCCAGTGGCAGTTTTATAAGGTTTATATCCTAATAATAAAGCATATTCATAAGCAGAACATTCATTACAATTACGATATGAACCATTAGTACTTTGACACCGGATCGTTGTTTGTGACTGATATGATCTCGTATAGCCTGGCTGAAGATAAAGCTTTTTGTATTTTGAATTAGGAATAATTTCGGAGTTAAAATATAACTTCATTAAATCATTGCAGGCATACTTTTTAGCTCCTCCAGCTTTACGAAATTTTGTAAAGCTTTCTTCACACTTAAAACGTTTATCTTCATAATAATCATTTTCAATTGCCCATTTATACAATAAGCAACGATCACATCCATATGCTTCTTTTTTACATATGAATCCATACTCAGATTTAATGTCCATAATTAATGTCCTTTCTGTACAATAAATTTTTAATGAGTCGTTATACTCATCTTCTTATAGAAATAATATATGGTTATAATTTATTTTAATACTCATAAAAAAGAGAAGGATTTTCATCCTTCTCTTTTAATTTATGCATACTTACCACTCATCAAATCAGAGAGGAAAGTTGCCAGACTCTTAACCGACACACAAGTCATCATCCGTTCTCCATACTGTGATACAACATTAATTGTACCATCATCCATAGTACAAATAGTCATAACACAGTTTGTTGATCCTTTAAAGTAATATGCATCATCTAGAGTAAGAGTGCCCATTACCTTTGCGGGTATGCCCCATGATGACTCTGCTATCCTCTTTTCCGGATTCATTTTATTCCTCCTAGAAATTATGTTTTGATTTATAGCTATATGGAGTTCCATCCCAGTCAATATTGGAAATATATCCAGAAATCGAATATAGAAGATCATCAAAGATTTCTGGATAATCTCGTTTTACCTCTTTGATCAGTTTATTGGTATCGACTGTAATGCAATCTTTATGTTGGCAGTTCTCACTGATATCAGAAGGATAGCCTTTCTGATTCATATACTCGGCATTAAAGTAAATATTACTCCAATAGCCATCAGCATATCCACCTTCCTTCAAAGGAACCTTAATACCTTTGTCAATATACCATCGACGCTGAATCTGATCCTCCTCATCAATCACGATTCGATCTTCATTGTGATAACTATATCCATTGAGATCGAAGGATGGATTGCCATCCTCATTTGTCCATCCATTTTCAGTCAGAAAATGCTCATAAAGAGCTCCACAATTTCTGCAAACTTGAATAGATCTCCGATGCTCATGATCTTCACTCATCCAGTCCCAGTCAGATCTAGGATGGAAATGAATGCGACCACAATTGCAGAACCAGATATCATATTTGGATTTCGTCATTATTATCCTCCTTTTCACGATCTATAGCAGCGTTTCTTAGTTCATCTTGAGAATCATAATACTGTTTAAAGGCATCACAGTCTTCCCAAGAAAGTTTAGATTGAAGCTTTACAAGCTCTTCAGTAACTTGGGCCAAAGCTTTTTGAGCCTCTTCAAGAGCAGATTTCTGTAATGTAATACAGGAATCCATTGCAACATTCTTTGCCATAAGAATGGCACTAAGCTCATTATCGAAGAATCCCTCATAGTGCTGAGGCATAATATGAGTTTTCATTTCATTGAAGGTACTTCTACTGATGAACCATTCACTCAGTTCAGAAGATGCCAGAAAATATACAGGATCTTCATTTGCTTTCAGAATTTTGTACACACACATAGTGTTCATCGATGTGGGTTGATGATAGATTGGGATATATTTATATCCATCCAAAGTAGTACTAATTGCCATATTAATTTTCCTCCTTATGATCAAAATGAATTTCAAGCTTTGCATCTTGAATTTTGGAAATAGTACTCTGCATCATAGATACAGAGTATAGCATTTGAGCATATGCTTTCTGATAGATACGCATCTGCGCATACAACTCAGCTTCACGCTGAGTCTCAAAAGTCATTTCAGGGGTTATATCTGCCCAGAGCATTGCAAGAAATCCTGTATTATTGAAGCAATCCGGATAAAGTGTCATCAGGCCATTATAGCAAATCCATTGACCCTTAAGAGGTCCAACATGCTCAGTAATTGCCTCATGATCGAGAGTATCCATCTTAATGATGGAAAAGGTATCGTCATTGACAGAAATTTGATTAACGAGTCTCATAGTTTATTCTCCTTTTTTTTTAATTTAAACCGGTCATGAATCGGTCAAGGCGATAGTTTACAGGATGCTGATCCATGTTCTTGGGATCTTTACCATAAGCATATGGAGTCCCATCACCATCAAAATACAGAGTATCGAGATCGATAATAATTATATCACCAATCTGATCTCCAATTCGATAATTGACAGGATTTCCATTCGAATTCACTCGATCCCGAATGCACTGAAGGATCATGGTGTGAGTAAATTCATTGGTGGAATTTGGCTGATCTTCCAGATTGGATTCATGCTCAATATATCCAATTTTCTTGTATCCATAAGCTTCGGCGACTTCATCGCCATACCGCTCACAAGTTTCTTGGCATGGCATTCCACGTCCACCATCAACATGATACTTTTGAGCAATATGAAAGATTTTACAACCAAAGCAAGGATTAGTACTATTATGAAGAACACAAACCGGTGCCATCTTCATATTTAAGTAGATTCTGCCATTTTCAGGATTTTGATATGCCATTTTAAATTCCTCCTTTAAAAATTACCATCATTATATGGTATTTATTCATATAAATAATATATGGTTGAAATTTAGCTAAAAACGCTAATTTTTAATATGCCCGAATATTATTTTAACGAATAAGAAAGGAGTGAATTTTCTATGAGCCTTTTCAAACGAAAGTCACATATTAAGAATACTACTGATTGGCAGAATAATATTACTCATTTTGCTGATCAATATCTAAAAGAATCTCTTCAAAAGTATGATGGAAAAGATAATTATAAGCATAGAACTTATATTTTAGTAGATGATTTCGGGATTAAAGAATCTACTTTTGCAATTCGATGCCCTGGCTTGACTATTGGTCATGTAAAATATTCTGGGACTTATCCAGATAGTATGACTATTACTGAAATTAAAATCTATAATGATAATAAGTTTGCAAAGCAAATGTTTTATAAACCTGGATTGGTATCATCCTTATTTGATCAATTTATTGGACAGCCTTTGGAATTAAAGGAGGATTATTTCGATGGCGAGAATTAATGAGATAGATGTAGAGCATGTTCGTGTAGTAAAGATGAACTTAGATACAGTATGTGAACTGGATCTTCAATCTGGTAATGGAATTCGATTGGATTCTGTAGAAATGTTTGATAAGAAGAATAAGAATGAAAAGATTATGACCGGACTTATGAGTCCTTTCTTTGGCACCGACTTTTCTGATGAGACCGCATTTAAAGAGAGATATCGTTGTAAATGTGGTGCTTTGGTAGGTAAATGCTATGATGGAATGATATGTAATCAATGTGGTACTGAAGTACAATATCATGATATCGATCTAAAGAAAACTGGATGGATTATTCTTAATAAGTATAAGTGCATGTCTCCTATTTATCAAGCTAAACTTGCAGATGCTCTTGGTAAATTTGAGGGTGAAAGAGTACTTGATAAGATTATTGAAATGGAATATAAGGATGGAGAAGAAATTACTTATACTGATAAAGAACTCGCAAATATTAAGAAACATCCTTTTATAAAGAAAGGTGCTATTTGGCTGAGTGAAAATATCGATGAAGTTCTTGACTTTTATGAGAAGAGAAAGCCCAGTAAGGCTAAAGCTTTTCATGAATTAAGAACTGAAAAAGATCGAATGTTTACTCATTGTATTCCTGTATTCACTTCTCTCCTTAGAACTGAGATGCCTGGAGAGAAAGGAAGTAAAGAATACAAGCTTAAAATTAATACCTGTTATAAAGCAATTATTCGTACTGTAAATGCAATCAATTCTTTGACTGATGAGATTTCACCTACAGACGAATTTGGTATTAATGATCTTACTATTAATAGTATTGATATTCTTCTTGGATCTCTTTATAAAGAAATTGATAAGATCTTTGAAATTACTTATCAAGATCTTACCAATAAGAATGGTATTATCACTAGTAAAGTTCTTGGTGGTCGTTATAACTTCTCTGCTCGTAATATCATTATTCCTTCTGCTAGATCTGGTAGATTGGATAGTGATGAAATTGAGATTAGTTATGTAGCATTTATGGAACTTTATCGTTATGAGATTCAGAATCTTTATGCCAAGATGTATGATGCTACTCCTACGCAGGTAAATAGTGCTTGGAAGAAAGCAATTAATCATTTTGATGAAAGATTCTATAATGTAATTGATAGTATGCTTCATGATCCTGAATATAAAGGAAAACTTGGAGTATTGATTAACAGAAATCCCTCTTGACCAAAAGTTGAGGAGGGCTTCAGAGTGATCTGATGAAAATAATTCCTTGTGAACTGCTGGAAGGTCATATACTGAATAATCAGCAGCCAACTCTAGATTATATATCTAGATAAGGTTCAACGACTATCGAAAAGCTATTATTAAATATAATAATAGAACTGAGTAGAGTACTTTTAACTGAAGGAAGCGCAAGGATCTTATTTAATAAGAATAAGATATAGTCTACTTATTATAGTGATCAACTATGGTTCATTTATTTATGTCCATATTGTGAGTGTGAAGAGAGATTTCTTCGATAAGACACTTACAATTTCAACTCATATATTAACTCCTTAACACAATGGGGCCATTATATAGTGATATATAATGGGATCGTGGTGAACTGCTGGAACGGATAAATCCCAATCAGCAGCCAAATTGACTTTATATAGTCATAATGGTTCAACGACTATCGAAAGAATATCTTTTATGATATAATCGAGTAGAGTACAGTATAATTACTGGAAGCGCCACGGGTCTTTTAATAAAAAGATCGAGATATAGCCTAATGATTATCGTAATCTCAAACATCAATAATTAATGAAATCTCAGATTACGAGAATTATTGCTGAATGCTGACTTTGATGGAAGTAAAACGCCATGCCTATTCAGTAATGAGTGGGTACTCCAGGTTAATTGCAGGTAATGCCTAAAGCCTCATTGCCACAACGTAATCAGTAATGATCAGCGTGATGGAACGAAAGTAGAAAGAAGTATGAGGATGAGCTAAGGTGAAATAAAAGTGTCTAGTAATAGATATCCTAAGGCTCGTAGCAATGGCTGTTCTTGCAGCGAATTATCCCTGAAATATGGGTAGACGTTCAACGACTATCTCCTTGTGGGAGAGTAGGACTCAAGCGAGTTCGAAAAATCTGGCTCCTGTCTTTGTTACAGGATGAAGAAATAGTCTAGGCACGCTGGGAAACCAGGTGACATGGAATTGACCATGGATTATAGAGTAGCGTCTATAATTAAATATTCGTGATATCATGAACATATTCCGTATTATTGGTGAGGATATGGCTAAAAGATTTTCTAAAAATCTTAATCCTAAATATAATCTCTTTGTATCTCGTATGGATGGATTGGTAAATAAAGAATGCCTTCCCATGAAAGATTCTATTGTAGGTTTCTGGGCATTTAATAATATCTAAGAGGTGAGAGAATATGCCAATCATTATTGGTCTTATTAGTATTTTAAGTATAGGATTAATTGCTGCATATTTTGATGACTAGATATTGTGAGGTAATTATTATGTCAATTCAAATTATTGGATTAATCTTTATTATAATTTTAGTATTAGCTGCAGCTGGTTCTGCATTATAAATAAGGAGAAATAAACTATGGATAAAAAGCAAATTGATATTATATTTAAAAAGAAGATCTCACCTGAAAGTTATGAGCATTGTCAATTTTGTGTAAACTATCAGATGTTTCTAAGATCAATTATAACAGATCCTAATAGTATAGCACCATACTTAAGTCCAAACTGTATGTGGTTTGTAGAGCATGTATTAAATGGGACTGAACTTTCTAGTAATGCATGTCCTTGGTATTTAGATTGCAGAAAAGAACTTACAGTACAGTGAGGTGATAATTATGATTGCATTAGCAATGACTTTACTCTATTTATTATTCTGTGTAATTATTGGTTTTATATTCTTTAAAGCTGGATTATTTATCATGAAGCTTTTCTTGGCAAAATTCATTTTCATGATTATTCTTGGATATTGTTTTATGTATATTCTATATTTTGCATAAAATGGTATTGAGATGTAATTGTCTCAAATTTTAACCGTATATTATTTAAGTGAATAAAGAGATATAGAAATATATCTCTTTATTTAACTTTCTCCATGTTACCTATTAACATGGAGATTTAAAGCTCCTAAAGTGGCCCAAAACCCGATAGCACTTTGTTTAGTGCATAAGGACGATGAGGTCCAGGAACCCTTCTGATATCTACTTCGATTACTTGGCTTGGTTTATCCTTGCTAATTAATCCAATTGATTATAGAAGGGACCGATGCCCAGCCTATGGCGTAGATACTCCGTCGATATAAATCCTTGCTGCGATCTTACGGTGTATCGAGAATTGGAGCGCCTCCTTACTCGTGTCTGACGACTTGCCAGACGCACTCCCCTCTGTAAGGATGAAAGTGGGTAATACTCTATGGAGACATAGAGGCAGTAAGGTACCTAGTTGAGCCATGAATGGCTTTCCTTGGATTTATCCAATGAGGTAAATCATGCCTTGGGCCAGTGGTCATGAGACAAAAAAGAGGGGAGCAAGCATCAGTCTATGTAAATAGACAACGAGGTCCGGAACTCGTGATGCAAAAACTTTCATGTTCGGAAGTGGTCATCCGAATAAAAGACTCAAATAATAGGGTTGACTTGACTTACTCGTTCTACTAGACGGTAAGCCAGAATTATAGTATTTCCCGATCCCAGGGGTATTAACTTGAAAGCTTCCGCTAGATGTAGTAGCATTAGTGGGATGAAAAATGGAAGCTGCCGAAATAGATTCAGGAAGGATTGATCTAGAGTATAGACTAGATCACGTCTAATCGATTGACTCTTGGAGTCTCTTAGACGGTAATTACTAGGTGGAGGCTGCCAGTATAAGCTGGATAAGGATGTGGTGCGGTTCAAGCAGACCAGGAAGTCAGCCTGATCTCGGCTTGTGTGTACATCTTATAATTCTCCTTCCTGAATCTTAGTAGGTCTTATCTAATTAAGAAAAGTTAATCAACTTTTCTTTTTATAAAGGAGGTGAAAATAATGAGAAAATATCTTCCACATATTATTTTAATTTTATTATTTATTTGGATAATGTATTTAATTCTAAATGGATATAAAATTGAAATTGGCTTCCAATGGTTTAAGTAAATTATTTCTAATTAGTGTAATTATAAAAGTATTAATAACTCATAATTTAGTAT
>ERZ1034917.265-NODE-265-length-50093-cov-18.175946_pt1 | contig 50093 bp, 43 predicted proteins | sample MGYA00520605_ERZ1034917 | MGnify/ENA primary metagenome ERZ1034917 (study PRJEB33766, sample SAMN09781784) | gut metagenome | biome: gut microbiome | host: Homo sapiens | place: Madagascar | study: EMG produced TPA metagenomics assembly of the PRJNA485056 data... | reverse complement strand
GTGGGCGGGCGGGAGCACCGCGCTTTTTGCCCGCGGATTTGATACTGGACATTGGGTGCTACATATGGTATAATAATACGGATAAAGCACTAAATGCGGAGGTGGAAGCGGATGGAATACGGTGCCGAAAATATACGCATTCTGGAAGGGCTGGACGCGGTTCGTATGCGCCCCGGAATGTATATAGGTACTACCGGTTCAAAGGGAATGCATCATTTGCTTTGGGAGATAGTGGACAACGCTATTGACGAGGCAGCCAACGGATATGCCGATCAGATATGGGTCACACTGCACAGGGACAACAGTGTAAGCGTGGAGGATAACGGGCGCGGCATGCCGGTGGGAATACATCCGCAAAAGGGAATATCCGCAGTGGAGGTCATTTTTACCCAGCTGCATGCCGGCGGTAAATTTGACGCATCAAATTATAAATACAGCGGCGGTCTGCACGGTGTAGGCGCATCTGTGGTAAATGCGCTCAGCAGCTGGGTGACGGTGGAAGTGTATCACGATTATAAAGTATACCGCTGTGAGTTTGAAAGCCGCTATGACGCATCGGAGCAGAAAATAATTTCCGGCGCAACCAAGTCGCACCTTAAGGAAGTGGGAAAAACTCACAAGCGCGGCTCCAAGGTTACATTTCTGCCGGATGCACGGGTGTTTGACTCGGCAAAATTCAACTATGAGGTAATAAAGCGCAGGCTGAAGGAGCTGGCCTTCCTTAACGGAGGGCTGCGTATCACCCTGACGGACGAACGCCAGGTGGAAGACGGCGAGGTAAAGGCGGTAGAGTTTCATTACGAGGGCGGCATTTCGGATTATGTGGAATATCTTGATGCCGATAATGAGCCCAAGTTTCGTCCTCCCATTTATATTGAGGGGGAAAAGGACGGCATATTCTGCGCCGCGGCCATACAGTATACCGATGCCTACTCTACGGAGAATATCTTTTCCTTTGTAAATAATATCCCCACATCAGAGGGCGGAACTCATGAAACCGGGTTCAAATCCGCTCTTACAAAGGTAATGAATGATTATGCCCGCAGAAGCGGCGTGCTTAAGGAAAAGGACGATAATTTCCAAGGGGAGGATTTCCGTGAGGGTATTACGGCCGTGCTTACCGTGAAGATGCAGAATGTGCAGTTCGAGGGGCAGACCAAGGCAAAGCTGGGCAATGTGGAGGCGCGCCCGGCGGTGGAAGCGGTGGTTACGGAAAAGCTCACCGCATACCTTGACGACCTGAAAAACGCCGAGATCGGGCAGATAATGCTGGAAAAGGCGGTACAGGCGGCACGGGTGCGCATGGCGGCGCGTAAGGCCAAGGATATAGCCCGCAAAAAGAGCGCGCTGGAGGGAGCACCGCTTGTAGGCAAGCTGTCCTCCTGCACCGGCAGACGCCCGGAGGAAAACGAGCTGTTCATAGTGGAGGGCGATTCCGCAGGCGGAACGGCAAAGCAGGGCAGGGACCGCCGTTTTCAGGCAATACTGCCTCTGCGCGGCAAGCCGCTCAATGTGGAAAAGAAGCGGCTGGATCAGGTGCTTACAAATGAGGAGTTCCGCTCCATAATTACGGCGCTGGGCACCAGTATTGATGTGGATTTTGATATATCCAATCTTAAATATCACAAGGTGATAATCCTTGCCGATGCCGACCAGGACGGCGCGCATATACGCTCCATACTGTTGACCTTCTTTTACAGATACATGAAAAAGATGATAACCGAGGGGCATGTTTTTATAGGCGTGCCGCCGCTTTACAAAATAGAAAAGGCCTCCACGAAGGAGGTAGTGTATGCCTATACCGATGAGGAGCGCACGGCGGCGTGCCAGAAAATGGGGGGCAGGCCCACGGTTTCGCGTTATAAGGGGCTGGGCGAGATGAGCGCCGAGCAGCTGTTTGAAACCACCATGAACCCGCGCACCCGCACTCTTGTACAGGTGACCATTGAGGACGCCGTGGAGGCGGAGCATCTGGTAACGGTGCTTATGGGGGACAGAGCGGATGTGCGCAAGCAGTATATAATTGACAATGCAAACTTCAACAAGGTAGACCTGTTTGCAAAGGAAAAGGGGGTGCAGTAAATGGCGCGCAAGGACAAAGGCGACAACTATTTTGTGCCTCTTGAGCAGCAGCATGTGCTGTGTCAGACCATGGAGGATGTTTTGCACAACAGCATGCTGCCCTATGCCGAGCATGTTGTGCTGGAGCGCGCTTTGCCGCGCGTGGAGGACGGGCTTAAGCCGGTTCAGCGGCGCGTGCTTTATGCCATGTATACCCTGGGGCTGACCCCGGACAAGCAGACCAAAAAAAGCGCGCACATAGTGGGTGAGTGTATGGCAAAGTATCACCCGCACGGCGATTCCTCCATATATGACACCATGGTGCGTCTGGCGCAGGATTTTAACCTTCGGGCGCCGCTCGTTTACGGACAGGGCAATTTCGGCTCCATAGACGGCGATCCGCCGGCTGCCTTCCGTTATACCGAGGCCAAGCTTGCACCCATTGCCATGGAAATGCTGGCGGATATTGATAAAGATACGGTGCCGTGGTCGCTTAACTTTGACGATTCCACAAAGGAGCCTAATATTCTGCCCGGAAGGTTCCCCAATCTGCTTGTAAACGGTTCCTACGGAATAGCGGTGGGCTTTGCCACAAATATCCCCACACATAACCTTGCCGAGGTTATAGACGGCGTAATCGCACAGATGGACAACCCGCGCATTACAACGCAGGAGCTGTGCAAAATCGTAAAGGGGCCGGATTTTCCCACCGGAGGCTATATCCTTAACGGGGAGGATATTGCGGATGTTTATGCAACAGGCAAGGGCAAGCTTACGGTGCGTGCAAAAACCGTTATTGAAAACGGCACCGGCGGAAAGAAGCTTATAGTAATTACGGAGGTGCCCTACGGTGTAAACAAGGCGCGGATGCTTTCGGAGATACTAAAGCTCAGCGAGGATAAAAAGGGCATACTTACCGCCGTAAACGATATCCGGGATGAATCGGATATGAATACCGGGATGCGGGCGGTTATTGAGCTTAAAAAGGATGCCGATCCAGAAAAGGTGCTTAAGTATCTTTATAAATACAGCGATCTGCAAACCACCTGCGGCGTCAACATGGTGGCTATTGCCGACGGCAAGCCCAAGCAGCTGGGCCTTGCCGAAATAAACAAATATTATATTGAGCACTATCGCACCGTGGAGCGCAGAAGAATACGCCACGATCTTGAAAAGGCGCGTTTGGAGCTTGAGATACAGCAGGGGCTGCTTATTGCCATACAAAATATTGACGAGGTGGTGCGCATAATACGCACAAGCGCCAATGTAAAGGAGGCAAGGGAACGCCTGCGGGAGCGCTTCGGGCTTACGGAGCGGCAGGCAAATGCCATTTTGGATATGCGCCTTGCACGGCTTACGGCGCTGGAGGTGCATACCATCGAGGAGAGAATATCGCAGCTGGAGGCGCTTATTGCGGAGCTGGACGGTATGCTGGCAAGCAAGCAGAAGCTGAATGAATACATCAAAAAATGCCTGCTTGAGGTAAAGAAAAAATATAAATCACCAAGGCGCACGGAGATTTTGTGCAATGCGGCGGAGCAGCCCATTGCAAAAGAGGAATTCAAGGTGGTGGAGGACTGCGTCATCGGCCTTGACCGCGCGGGGAACTTCAAACGGGTGTCAAAAAAGAATTACAGCCGGTCCGCAAGGGGCGATGTGAAGTCGGCATCGGAGCTTGGGCGCTGCGTTTTATTCTGCCGTACGGACGACAGACTGTGCTGCTTCAGCGATGCGGGAAATTGTTATATGCTGGGCGCGGAGGATATTCCGGAATGCAAATGGCGGGATAAAGGCGCGGCAAAGGAAAAAATCATCTCCGGCATTGATAAAAGCGAAAGCATAATAGCGATGTTTACCTGTGCCGAGTTTGCGGCGGGAACGCTGCTGCTGTGCACGGCGCAGGGGCTTATAAAGCAGACGGCGGGAAGCGAATACATTGTTAAGAAGCAGCGCTTTGCAGCCATGAACCTCAAGGACGGCGACAGAATAGTATCGGTGGAGAAAAATAACGACTACCCCGGTGTGCTGTTTATTTCAAAGGGCGGAATGAGCCTTAACATGACCAAGCAGGAGCTGCCGGTTACGGGAAGAGCGGCCGGCGGAGTCAAAGCAATGGCGCTGGATGACGGGGATGAGGTGATATTTGCCTCTCAGATAAATGACGAGGGCGAGATAATCACCGTTACTGACAAGGGCTATGCCAAGCGGTCGCTTGCACTTGACTATGAAATAAGCCTTCGCAACAGAAAGGGGCTTAAAACCTTTGATTTCCGCAAGAACGGCAGCAATGGCAGCTGCATTGCGGGAGCGCTGTGGGTAAGGGAGCCCTTTGACGCATATATCGTGCATCAGTCCGGGCAGACAGAAACGGTAAATACCGAAGCCATAATGATAGAAAGCCGTCTCTCTCCCGGAAAGCCGTATGCGCTGGTGGTTATGGGAGATGTAATAACGCAGGTGCTTGCCGACAACAGTTAAAGGGCAGCTCTCGGTTAGTTAATTCACGGCACGGTTAAATAACGGCGGGAAATGCGGATATATGCAATAGCGTGCATATATGCATACAAGCTGCGTTCCTGCAATCGGCATGGCTTTGCTTAAAAAATCAAAAACGCTTGAAAGGTGAGCAGGGCGGACGCAGTAGGCGTCCGCCTTTTTATACGGCGGCGGATACAGGGGGCGGTCGCGGCGGGGCGAAGCAGTCGCCCGCGGTCGCCCCGGCCCCCCGGCACGGGATTATTCTGTACATAAATAAAAAACGGGGCGGATGCTGAATAAAAACGAATGTCTGCGGGGATAATTACCCATGATAAATAAAAGCGGGGGCGATATAATGATACTGACCGATAAAGAAAAAAGCTTGCTCAAGGAGCTTGCGGTGCAGGAAAAAACCTGCGCAAAAAAATATCTTAACGCTTCACAGGCGGCGTTTGATCCGCAGCTTAAGAACCTGTTTTCTTCCCTTTCGCAGGCGGAGCAGAAGCATCTGGAGATGATAAATTCCATTCTTTCGGGCACCCTGCCGCAAATACAGGCAGGAGGCGGAGAAACGGCCTTTACGGCTGTTTATAACGGCAGCGAAACACAACAGAAGCTGGAGGATGCGTTTTTGTGTACTGATCTGCTGGCCGCGGAAAAATATGCGTCAAGAGAGTATGATACAAGGGTGTTTGAATTCGGTGATGCCGGCGTGCGCAATGTACTGGGCGCAATACAAAGGCAGGAGCAGGGGCACGGAAAAGCAATATCGGATTATATGAAGGTAAATGCAATGTGTACCGCAGCGTAATGCTAAAGGTAAAGGCAAAAATGAAATAAGGCGCCACGAGAGGCGCCTTATATGTTTTTCAAAAGTCGTTTTGAAGCAAGCCGAGAGAGTGATTATTTTTTGGGCAACAGCTTTTCCTTGCCGCCCATATACGGACGCAGGGAGGCCGGTACGCGTACGCTGCCGTCGGCTTCAAGATTGTTCTCAAGCAGCGCTATAAGCATACGGGGAGGAGCGGCAACCGTGTTGTTCAAGGTATGTACAAGGAATTTGCCGTTTTCGCCGTTTGCACGGATCTTAAGCCTGCGAGCCTGCGCATCGCCCAGATTGGAGCAGGAGCCCACTTCAAAGTATTTCTTTTGACGGGGGGACCAGGCCTCAACATCTACCGATTTGACCTTAAGGTCGGCAAGGTCGCCGGAGCAGCATTCCAGTGTACGCACAGGAATATCCATGCTGCGGAAAAGGTCTACGGTATTGCGCCAAAGCTTATTATACCATTCCATGCTGTCCTCGGGACGGCAAAGCACGATCATTTCCTGCTTTTCAAACTGATGGATACGGTATACGCCGCGCTCCTCCAAACCGTGTGCGCCCTTTTCCTTGCGGAAGCAGGGGGAATAGCTGGTAAGGGTAAGGGGCAGCTGTTCGTCGGGGATTATGGTATCAATAAAGCGGCCTATCATGGAATGTTCGCTTGTGCCGATAAGATAAAGATCCTCGCCCTCAATCTTATACATCATGGCATCCATTTCGGCAAAGGACATAACGCCGGTAACAACATCGGAGCGTATCATGTAAGGGGGAATGCAGTAGGTAAAGCCGCGGTCTATCATAAAATCGCGCGCATAGGAAAGCACGGCGGAGTGCAGACGGGCAACATCGCCAAGCAGATAATAAAAGCCGTTGCCGGCCACGCGGCGTGCGCTGTCAAGGTCAAGCCCGCCGAGGCTCTCCATGATCTGAGCATGATAGGGAATTTCAAAATCCGGAACAAAAGGCTCGCCGAAGCGCTCCAGCTCCACATTGCAGGAATCGTCCTTTCCTATCGGAACGCTCGGATCGATAATATTTGGGATGACAAGCATTATGGAGCGTATTTCCTCTTCATACTTGTGCTCAAGCACCTCAAGCTCGGCAAGGCGTGCGCTGTCGGCAGCCACAAGCTGCTTAACCTCTTCCGCCTCCTGACGCTGACCCTTGGCCATAAGCGCACCTATCTGCTTGGACAGACGGTTGCGGTTGCCGCGAAGGGTGTCGGCCTCGGCGATGGCGGCGCGGTTTTGCTTATCCAGCTCAATAACCTTGTCCACAAGCGGAAGCTTGTTTAATTGAAACTTGTTTTCAATATTCTTTTTTACAAGCTCCGGATTTTCGCGGAGAAATTTAATATCCAGCATTATTGTATCCTTTCACGGCACGGGGCCGGTTGATATGATTTGCAAAAATCGGTGTCAGCCGTTTTATGCCTGTTCCTTAGCGGCAAGATGCTTGTTAAGCTCGGCAACAAGAGCATCGGCGTCGATGCCATGCACGGCGCAGGCCTCCTCTACCGTTTCGGCCTGTGCACTGGGGCAGCCTACGCAGAACATCCCGAAGCCGGCAAACACGGCGGCAAGCGAGCTGTCAAGATTGATTACCTCGCCTATGGTATCGTTTTTTTCCACGCTGTTTTTTTTGTTTTTCTTATTAAAAAGCATAATGACCTCCTCAATTAAGGCGGCGAAAAGTCTGTATACATTCCTGTCGCCATTCTTCTTTATTATACACCATTTTGTGTATATTTAACAATGACTTTTTTCGGAACAGCGGGCGGTATTAACGCATAATATCGTAACTGAAGCCGGGAACGGGCAAAACACCCTGAAGGGAGAGAAAGCGTTTGAGATTTTTCGGAATAAGGCAATACATACGCATAGGGGATGAGGTGGGAGAGCTGTGCGTTGCGGCAACCGCCGAAAACGGCGGAAGGCTGCTTACCGACCTGTCGGTGGAGCACGGATGGGAGGAAGGCAGCGCAGAGCCGTCAGACGGCATGTGGGTAAGAATAAGCGCGGAGGGCTATGTGCGCGCCCTGAAGCATAATGTGATGGTATATCCGGGCAAAACCACGCTTGTAATGCTGGAGCTTGCGCCCTCTGCCGGCTGAGAAAAGGTGAAGAATATGCTGACAGAAGCTTTTTTGCAGTACGGCAGCATTGCAGGCCGCGCCCGCAGTGAAGGCCGCTTGGCGGCCGAGAACGAAAGTGCGTTTTGACAAAAGGCAAAACGCACACGGGGCCGACGGCGGAGGCCCGGCGCGGCGGGAAAAATATGCGGCCGTTGCATATCGGCAAGCACTAAAAGGCAAACGAAAAAAACATGCGGCTGCTTATGTATAAAGGCGCGGTAACAGGCAGTATAAAAAGCAGCATAAAAAGCAGCATAAAAAGCGGTATAAAAAGCGGTATAAAAAATCACCCGGCATAATTCAGCCGGGTGATTTAATGCTTAACAGGTTAAAGCCTAAGAGGCTGATGCTCAGACGCCCTTCTTGTTGTTGCGAATCTTCTCCTGAGTGGTGAAGTTCGTGGTGGCAACATAGCCCGGTATCGGCATGATCTTCTCATGAATGGCATCGATAATCCAGGAAGCCTGCGGGAAGAAGTAGTTATCCAGCTCGTAAGCAGGGGTGATCCAGTTGCGTGCGCCCACAACAACGGCGGGTGCATCAAGATAATCAAAGGCCATCTCGCTTACATTCTCGGCAATTTCCTTCATGATGGAGCCGCGGTCGCAGGCATCGCCCACTACTACCAGCTTGCCGGTCTTCTTAACGGACTCCAGCACCTTTTCATAGTTGAAGGGAACGATGCTGCGTGCGTCGATGATCTCGGCGGAAATGCCGTATTTCTCCTGAAGCTGCTTTGCGGCATCCATAGCACGATAGAGCACTGCACCGATGGTAATGATGGTAACATCGGTACCGGCGCGCTTGATATCGGGCTCGCCGAAGGGAATCTCATAGCTTTCGGCAGGTACGCCGCCCTCATGGAACTGCTCGCCGAAATCGTAGATGCGCTGGCTCTCAAAGAATACAACCGGGTCGGTGCCGTTGAGAGCGGTGGTCATAAGACCCTTGGCATCATAGGGGGTAGCCGGGAAGCAGACCTTAAGGCCCGGGATATGAGCAACCATGGCGGACCAGTCCTGAGAATGCTGTGCGCCGTATTTGGAGCCTACGGAAACGCGCAGCACCATGGGCAGCTTGAGGGCGCCGGCAGTCATTGCCTGCCACTTGGCCATCTGGTTGAACACCTCGTCGCCGGCACGGCCGATGAAGTCGCAGTACATAAGCTCAACTACGGAGCGGCCGCCGCACATGCCGTAGCCCACGGCAGAGGCCACAATGGCTGCCTCGGAAATAGGAGCATTGAACAGGCGGTGATAGGGGATAGCCTCGGTAAGACCGCCGTAAACCGCAAACGCGCCGCCCCAATCGCGGTTTTCTTCGCCGTATGCAACCAGAGTGGGATCCTCATAGAACTTGTTGATTAAAGCCTCAAAAATACCGTCTCTGTACTGATATACCTTGTTTTTGGAAACCGGCTTGCCGTCCTTGTCAAAGCCGAAGCGCTCCTTACGTGCAATCTTCTGCACACGGGGATCCTCAGCCATGGGGATAAGCACATCGGGTGCGCGGTCAGGCTCCATGGAAACAATGTGCTCATTGGAGAACATAATGTCGGCAATGGCATCGGGGCAGCCGTTGAGATCCATATAGGGAGAAATGGCGGGATCGGTGGCAATTTTTACGGTATGGGTCATTACCTTTACGATATCGGCATAAATCTCGTCGAACTTCTCATCCTTTGCAACGCCTGCATCAACAAGCGCGGCGCGATAGGTGATCATCGGATCGATAGCCTGCCATGCGGCAACCTCTTCCTTTGTGCGGTAGGAGGAAGCATCGCTGGGGGAGTGTCCGGAATAACGATAGGTGAGTACATCCAGCAGCACCGGCCCCTGACGGTCCTCGATAAGCTGCTTCTTGCGCTTGTAGGCTTCAATTACGGCAAGCGGATTGTAGCCGTCTACGCGCTCTGCGTGCATCTGGCTGGGGGTAACGCCCGCGCCCATTCTTGCAAGGATATTGTAGGCCATGGTTTCGCCGTTGGTCTGTCCGCCCATGCCGTACTGGTTGTTGAAAATATTGAAGATGATGGGCAGTCCGCCTTTGTGAGCTTCGTCCCACAGCTGGGTGTACTGATCCATCGCAGAGAAGTTCATAGCCTCCCAAACAGGACCGCAGCCAAGGGAAGCATCGCCGATATTTGCAATGACAAGGCCTTCCTTGCAGTTTACTCTTTTGTAAAGAGCGGCGCCCGCGGCAATACCTGCGCTGCCGCCCACTATGGCGTTGTTGGGATAAATGCCGAAGGGCAGGAAGAAGGCGTGCATGGAGCCGCCCAAACCCTTGGAGAAGCCGGTTTCACGGGCAAACAGCTCGGCTACAACGCCGTAGAGGAAGAAGGCGCGCGCCATTTCCTTAACGGATTCAAACTTGCCGTTGTTTTCCACAACACGAAGGGTGGCGCCGTCCCAGGTGGACTTCATGATGCTCATCAGCTCTTCGTCGCTGAGCTTTTCAATGCAGGAAAGCCCTTTTGCCAGAATGTCGGCATGGGAGCGGTGAGAACCGAAGATAAAATCGTTTTTGTCAAGAAGATAAGCCTGACCTACTGCGGCTGCCTCCTGGCCGATGCCGAGGTGAGCGGGGCCGGGATGGCTGTAATGGATGCCGTTGTATTCGCTGGTGGTTTTGATGAGGTTGATCATGGTCTCAAACTCGCGGATAACAGCCATATCGTGATAGATACGCAGGAAATCCTCGGTTGAGTAGTTGGCCTTTTCCTCGGCGATAGTCTTGTTATAACGGTTTACCGGAATGTCTTCAAAATGTACGAAGCCGGGAGCCCGCATAACGCTCGGGTCGATAAATTGGGACTTAGGCATTATAAATACCCTCCTTAAAAATTATGTTTATTTCATATTAAATGCCCCGCCGGGAACGGCCGAAAAGCTCGGCGTTCCCCGCGGCGGGAAATGCAGATTTATTTGTACTGGAATATGCCCTCACGGATTATCTCGCATACGGTGGGATGCGGGAAGATAAGCTCCTTGATGTCCTCTATGCGCATCTCGGTCTCCAGCATTGCAACGGCGGAAACGATGATCTCGGAGGAATAGTTGCCTATCATGTGTACGCCCACAAGACGGTTGTTCTTTTTGTCTATAACCAGCTTGCATATGCCGTCGCCGCCCTCGTTTTCGGCAACATAGCGGCCGGAATACTTCATGGTAAGGCTTATGCAGGCAACATCCATGCCGGCTGCCTTGGCAGCTTCCTCGGTAAGGCCGACAAAAGCCACCTCGGGGTTGGTATAAATAACGGAGGGAACGGCGGTATAACGCATGCGGTCCTTTTTGCCCAGCATTGTGTTCACTGCCACCTCGCTTTCGCGGTAAGCCACATGGGCAAGCATCATCTTGCCGTTGCAGTCGCCGGTGGCAAAAACGCCGGCAACATTGGTGCGGCACTGCTCATCGGTAAGAATGGCGCCGCGGTTCATTTCCACGCCGATGTTTTCAAGACCGAGGCCGTGAGTGGCGGGGCGACGGCCGATGGAAAGCAGAACCTTGTCGGCCTCCACGGTTTCCGTTTTGCCGTTAAGCTCGTAGTTTACACCCTTGTCGGTAACGGAGGTCACCTTTGCGCCCAACAGGAAGGTAACGCCCTTCTTTTCGTAGTTTTTCTGGAGTATCTTGCTGATTTCCGCATCGGTGGGGCCGGCGATCTTGTTCATCATTTCAATAACGGTGACCTTGCTGCCGGCCGAGCAGAAGTAGCTGGCCATTTCAAGGCCGATAACGCCGCCGCCGATCACAACAAGGCGCTCCGGCACCGCTTCGATATCCAGTATCTCGCGGTTGGTCATAACAAAGCCGGAGGCCAAGTTTTCCTTAAGCCCCGGAATCGGGGGAACGGAGGCCTCGCTGCCGCAGGCAATAAGCAGGCGTGCGCCCTCGTATACGGTGTCACCCACCGAAACGCGGAACTCGGCGCCCGTGCGCTTTTCAATGTGGGCGTTGCCGTCCACAACGGTTACTTTGTTTGCCTTAAGACCCATTTTGATGCCGCCCACCAGGGTGTCCACAACCTTGCGCTTGCGGGCGATTACCTTGGCGTGGTCAAGCTTTATGTTTTCCACGGTGATGCCGTATTTCTCGCCGTGTGCCGCTCCGTCGTAAAGCTTTGCGGAATACAGCAGTGCCTTGGAGGGCACGCAGCCCTCGTTGAGGCATACGCCGCCGATGAAGCGCTTTTCGATAAGCAGGGTGTTGAGCCCGGCTCCGCCGGCACGCTCTGCGGCAAGATAGCCGGCGGGACCGCCGCCGATTACAATCAGATCGTACATATCAGAATACCTCTTATATTAATTTTATGCGGCCCTTTGCGGCAGGCGGCCTTTGCTTTGATGCAAAAGCGCGCCCGCTGCAAGGTGCATTATTTTGCAAGCAGTGCAGAGAAGTTCTCAAGATTGGTGCAAAGCTCTTTTAAGAACTTGGCCGCCGGAGCGCCGTCGATAGCGCGGTGGTCAAAGGTGAGGGAAAGCGTCATGCAGGGATAGGTCTTGAGCACGCCGCCCACCTCGCGCACGCGGTTTACAGTGGTGCATACGCCCAGGATGCCGGTCTGCGGGGGGTTGATAACGGGGGTGAAGCTTTCAATGCCCAGCGAGCCCAGATTGCTCACGGTGAAGGTGCCGCCGGAGAGCTTGTCGGGGCTGATGGAGCCCTTCTGGCAATCGGAGGCCAAACTCTTTGTGGCAGTGGCTATCTCGTTGAGAGAGAGCTTGTTGCAGCCGAAAATGGTGGGCACCATAAGTCCGCGCTCGGTGTCTACCGCCATGCCGAGGTTTACATCGGTGAAATAACGCATGGTGTCGTCCAGCAAATGCGCATTGAGCGCCTTGTGGTTAAGCAGCGTGCGGCTGACGGCATAAAGCACTATATCGTTCAGGGTGATGTTGGCAAGGCCGAGCTTTTCGGCGTTTTCCTTCATCTTCTTGCGGTATGCCAGTATCTCGGTGGCATCGAAGGATGCATTGAGGGTCAGCTGAGCCATGCCCTGAAGAGAACCCATCATGCTCTTGGAAATAACCTTGCGGATATTGGTGAGCTTGACATCGGTATATGCAGCCTGCGGTGCCGCAGCTTCTGCGGGAGCTGCAGCGGCGGCGGGAGCCGGACCTGCTGCAAGATCGGCAAGGCTTACGCGGCCGCCGATGCCGGTGCCGGAAAGCTGCTTGTCGCCGGACATATAGCCTGCGGCGGCAGCGCCTGTTACCATAACGCCCTGTTCGCGCAGAAGCTGAACATCGCGTTCCATTATGCGGCCTTCTGCTCCGGTGGGAACCGCAAAGCGGTAGTCAACGCCGGTTCTTTCGGCATAGTTGCGGGCGCGCGGGGAAATTTTTATATCTCCCTGAGCAGCCTCTGCCGGTGCGGCAGCAGCCTGAACCGGAGCGGGAGCCGCAGCGGCAGCCGGTGCGGCAGCTTCCGCCGCGGGAGCGGGAGCCTCGGCCGGAGCCTCCTGAGCGCCTGCGGTAAAGGAGCTTACATCCTCGCCGGCAGCGCCTATAACGCATACATTTTCAAGGCAGGGCACATCGTCGCCCTCCTGGTGAAGGATGGCAAGCAGCACGCCGGCATCCTTTGCCTCCTCGTCAAAGGTGGCCTTGTCCGTCTCGTAGGTGAAAAGAATGTCGCCTACCGCTACGGTATCGCCTACCTTTTTGTTCCATTTTGTGATGATGCAGCTTTCCACCGACTGTCCCTGCCGGGGCATAATTACGGGAATCGCCATATTTTGAACCTCCTGTGCCTCTGGGGCTTGATATATAAAAACTGTTCGTTTTTAACACGGGCGTGTGTGAATAGAACACCCGCACCTTTAATTTTATCATTATCAGGGTAGTATGTCAATTATAATAATACATTTAATAATATATTGCGCCGCCTTTTTTGAGTATTTTCGCCACGGTGCAATTAAAATCCGAAGCCAATGTCGAGGATGCAGACGAGCCGCTTTGCCGCTTAGCGTAAAGCGTTTTTCCGCGCGCTGAGAGTAAAAGCTGCCTGACGGATAATTTATATGAAAGCATACACGATATGAAAGCATACACGATATGAAAGCATACACCGCCCTTTGACGGATTGATTTTTAATTGAGTTAAGTCATAAAATCAAAACTGTTCTTGAAAATATAACAGTTTTATGCTATACTAATAATAAACGAACGGTCGGTACAAACGGAAGGGGCTGAGCAAAATTAAAACGACGGAACAGCAGCACAACGAGAGAAAGCAGGCGCTTATGGAAAAGTGCTTTGAGTGTTATGCCGAAAACGGATTGACAGGCACGGGAATTCAGGCATTGGCCGATGCCTGCGGCTGTACAAAAGCAAATTTGTATACTTATTTCAAAAATCTTGATGAGCTGATTATTGAGTCAACGGCATATTGCATGGCAAAGGTTGAGGGCGACTTTATGGAAAAGGCCCCGACCGATCCGAAGGATGTCATGCGGTTTATTGAGGAAGTACCGTATTGGACGGCACGGCAGCACGGCAAAAAATATCGGTTGATGTATCAGATATATACCCATCCAAAATATATAGAATACGGCAAGAAATTTTTCGAGGGTGTAAACGAGCGCTATACCCGGTATGCAAAGCTGCTGGAGCCGAAGATAGGAATTCCGTATACGACTATCACGCCGTTGATTTTTATATTCGTGCGGGCTTGCGTACACTATGCCATGTTTGAGGACGAATATTATTTGAAATCCCAAATGGAGGTCTTAAAACAGGGGGTCGCGCTGTTTGCGGATAAATTTAAGAATAAATATAAAGCAGAAGAAGCGGACAAGGCATAAGCCGGTTAACGCCCGTTCGCGGCGTTAGCATCGGTGCAAAATTCTGCCGTAATCATATTTTGAAACATAGGAAATAAGATGAAAACGGGAAAGAAGCTGTTCATATGCGTTCTTTCGGCGCTTTGCGGTGCGCTTTTGGTGCTTTGCATCGTGCTTGCCGCAGGATGGGGCAAGGCGGCGAAAACCAATACAGCGCTGCCTGAGGTGCGAAACAACGGTACGGCCATCCAGTGGAAATACAGTGACGAAGCCGAGTGGCGCGACATTGTGGCGCTTGACGAGCTGAAGGGCGCTGCCGGAGCAAAAGGCAATGACGGAGCCGACGGAAAAGACGGCATCAACGGCGTTGACGGCATAAACGGAAAAGACGGAATCAACGGCAAAAGCATAGGAGTGCAAAGAACTCAAACCCACATACAGTGGCGTTATGAGGGCGAGAAATGGCAGAACCTTGTTGCGATAGCCGATATTACGGGCCCTGCCGGACAGAGGGGCGCAGACGGTGCAAACGGAAAAACACCGGAGTTCCGTGTGGAGAAAAACACCCTGCAATGGCGGTATACCGGCGACGAGGTATGGCTCAACCTATATGATCTCTCCGTGCTTAAGGGGCTTGACGGTAAAACCCCCTTTGTCGGCGAGAACGGCAACTGGTGGATCGGCATGACCGATACAGGGGTGAAAGCAGCGGGCGTTGACGGCGAAAAGGGTGAAAAGGGAGATAAAGGCGACATCGGTGAAAAGGGCGAAAAGGGCGATAAAGGCGATGCAGGTCAGAACGGAGGGTGTGCGGGGTATTTTTATGCGTCAAACAACAGTGTCGATGGATTCGGCGTCCCGCTCGTATTTTGGGAAAAAATCAATTACGGCAACCTGATCACATGGAGCTTGAATAAGCGAACCATATACTTGAAAAAAGGTCATACATACAGCATCACGCTTGACGGCTCCTTCGGTATTTATGCCAGAATGAAAGGTCAGTACGCGGCGGAGTTGGATGACGGCGGTTTTTCAAGAGAAATCGGCAATGCTACATTTTGTTCCATGTATATAAATGACAGTGAAAATTCAGAGGTGTGGACACCGTTTTCCTTCACCTATATCTTCAAAGCGGAGGAGGATATTGCGCTTCAATATAATATCAGAAAGATGTCTCCCATCACAATGCTGCGAAGCGCAACATATAATATCGCAATTATTGCTTTTGATTAACAAATGATTTTTGAACCGTGTCGTTCAAAGGGGACGAAATAAAAAAATACAAAAGATCATACATAAATGCGGGGGAAACAGAATATGAAGAAACGAATACTCGGCATCCTGCTGACACTGTGCATGGCGTTAGGACTGATGTCACCGGCGGTTTTTGCCCAGGACGGAACGGTCAAGACCGCCGCGACCGAAGCGGAGCTTCTCGCCGCGCTGGCGGACAGCGCAGCCGGCACCGTCCGGCTGACGGCGGATATCAAACTCAACAACACATTGAGTATCGGCCGGGCCGTTACGCTGGATCTGAACGGCCGCGTGCTTGGAAAATTTTACAAAAGCGCCGGTTACGGCCCCTCAATATGCGTGGAAAGCGAGGGCGCTCTGACGCTGATTGACGGCAATCCCGCCGTCGAACACCGATTCAGCTCCGGCTACAACAGCCTGTGGCGCCTTGATGACAGAGGCGATAAAATCGTAAACGGCGGAGTTATTACGGGAGAAGCTGTGTACCTCGAAAGCGGTGTGCATGTTAAAAGCGGCGGAAGCTTCATAATGAAGGGCGGAAATATCGTCGGATGCTTCTCTTCAATGTTTAACGGTGCGGGTGTGCGCGCGGAAGGCTCGTTTACCATGACGGGCGGCAATATCATGGGCTGCCGTACCGCAGAGCTCGGCGGCGGGGTGTATGCCTCGGGTGTGTTTACCATGACAGGCGGCAGCATCAGCCAATGCAAAGCAGACCTTGACGGCGACGGCATATATCTGAACGGTTCCGGTGTTATGTATGCAAACGGCGGCGAGGTGGGCGCGCAGGTGGCTTTTATGCCCGGCAGCAAGGTCGCATCTGACGATTCTTTAAGCGGAGTTACCCTTTTTAAGGACAGGGTTGAAAACAAAGGAACCGTCGAACACGGTACCTTCAGCGGCGAGATAAACAGCTTTGGCACTATATCCGGCGGCACCTTCGGCGGCAAAGTGACAAATACCGGCGTTATTTCGGGCGGTATATTTTCCGATACCGGTTCGGTAGCAAATAAAATAGGCAGTACCATATCCGGCGGCGCTTTTAACGGAACGGTTACGGTTGAGGTGGTTATCGATGCCGATAACGGCAGTGAAAACATTATCAGGGACATTCCCAGAGGGCAGACATTTCCGAAGCTCGACGACCCCGAAAAGGCGGATTACTCTTTTATCGGCTGGTATATCGGCGACAGGGCGTTTTACTTTGATGAACCCTTGCTTAATGCCGCTGTTATCAAGGCGAGATGGGTTGAAGGCCCCCTTCAGTTTCAGCCGCGGATTCGTATAAATCCGCAAACCAAAGAGTGGGAGGTTTCCTATGACGATGGTTATAGCTGGACATCACTCGGCGTAAAAGCTGTCGCCGACAAGGGCGACAAGGGCGATAAGGGTGATAAGGGGCAGCCCGGTAATGACGGCACTACCCCGCAGCTTAAAATCGGAGAAGATAACTTCTGGTATGTTTCCTATGACGGCGGTCAAAGCTGGATTTCTCTTGGTGTTAAAGCCACGGGGGAGAACGGTAAAGACGGCACCGACGGTAAAGACGGCACCGACGGTAAGAACGGCACCGACGGTAAGAACGGCACCGACGGCGCAGACGGCAGGGACGGACAGAACGGAAAAGACGGTCAGAACGGCACAAACGGTGTCGATGGCAAAGACGGGAGGGACGGCATAGGTATCGCCCAAGCAAAGATAAATGCGGACGGCGAGCTTGTTATCACTTATACCGACGGCACAACGGTAAATCTCGGCAAGGTTGTCGGTGCGGACGGTAAGGACGGTTTGTCCCCCTTCATCGGCGAAAACGGCAATTGGTGGATAGGTGAGAAAGACACCGGCGTAAAGGCGGCGGCAGAGGCAGCCGTTCCCGCAAGCGCCGAAAACATATCCGCAAATTTGCCTGCTTTGATTGCCGCTATCGCTGCGGGGCTTGCGCTGCTTTGCAGCCTCGGCTCAATTTTATATATTGTACTGAAAAAGAAAAAAGACCTTGTTTAAGGATAAATACCAAACCAAGCAGCTGCGGCATGAGCCTGTTTATCGCTGCCCGTTCACGGCGTAGGCAACGGTAAGGTTTTTCCGTAATAATTCCGAACGGAGGAAGAAACGAATACTAAGTATCCTGCTGACGCTGTGTATGCTGCTATGCATTGTACCGACGGCAGTGCTGGCGGCGGATGAGGTCTCCGCAAAAGTCAACGGAATTGCCGTGCCCGCGGCGGGCGGAAGCATCACGGGCGAGGGCATTTCGGGCAGCGTTGTTTTTGACGCGGCAGCCAAAACGCTGACGCTTGAAAACGCCACCATCAGCGTGACGACCGAAACAAGAGCCATAGACATTCGCAGCGGCATTGACACGCTGATCCTTAAAGGAAAAAACGAGATCAAATGGGCGGACGAAAGTGATAAGAAGACGAGCATTTATGCGATCTCCGCTTCAAGCAGTTCCTTTCTTATCAAGGGAAACAGCCGTGAGGACAGCCTGACGGCCACGCTTCCCGGAACAACGGGCGGGTATAAGTACGCTTATGCCATTTCAATGGGAAAATGTGAAATCCGCAGCTGTTCGTTAGACATCACGGTGATCGGCGGTATGCAAAATGCCGGCGACAACGTTGCGATCCGTGTGTCCGACTTAAAGGTGAAAAACGCGGCGCTGGATCTTATCGTCGGCAAAGACCGCCAAGGAAATGTGCAGAAAGCGATGCAGGGCGGGTGTGTTTATGCCACCGGTAGAATCTCGATCGAAAACTCGTATATTAATGCGGGAATCTATTCGTCTTTAGATGCTCACCTTGCCAGCTTTTACGCAGTTTTGCAGGGCCAAGGCGGAACCACCTGCACAGACAGCGTGGTTTATGCAGAGGCGGATGTTTTGCAAGTGGGAAGAACAATATGCTTAGACGGCGTAGACACGACTTTTTCCGTTAAAAACAGCATATTCAAGGCAAAAAGTAATCAATACGCATTCTCTGGCTACAAGTATGCAAAACCGACTTTCGAAAGCAGTCTGGTGGAGCTTGAGTCCAAGGATATCGTGATGCGCGGTCCCACCTTCGGAACCATAAGCGGTTTTACGAAGATCACCGCCACCGACAAGAACGGCAAGGACACCACATATAAGCCCGGAGACGATCTCAGCACACTCAGCGCCGATTCACGCAAGGTCGTGATCGAAAGTCAGATCCACTCTCATTGCGTCTGCGGCGGAGAAAATGCGTCGGAGGGGCATACGGTGCATACTCCGCTTATGTGGACACCTTGGACAAAGACAGATTCTCTCCCGACCGCGGCAGGAAACTACTATCTGACGGGCAATGTGCTTCTGAAATCCAACTCCGATTATTTTATGCCCGACGGGGTGCAGATCTGCCTGAACGGATACGCCATCCGCGGCGTGGGCGGAACGAACAAACCGAAACTTTATGCAAACGGCGGCACGCTGACCGTAACCGACTGCGACACACGGGGAGCCATCGGGGATATCAAGATGTCGTCCGGTGAGCTGCTTGTGTACGGCGGCAAATTTGTCCGGGAGCTTATCATCGGAGAAACCGGTGGTTTTACCGCGGCGGACAGAGTCGGTATCGGCGCCGAGGTGACGAATAAAGGCTTCATTTTCGGCGGCATTTATTACGGAAGGGTGACATACGGTGGAGCGGTTATCCATGACAGCGCATGCCGTTATCTGACCTTCGACACCGACGGCGGCAGCGCGATGGATGCGCAGAGAGTTTTGCGCGGACAGAAGGCGACGCCCCCGACCGAAAACCCCGTCAAAACGGGATATATTTTCAGCGGCTGGACAGGGTTTGATTATACGAAGCCGATGCTTGAGAATGCCAAGGCGACGGCAATATGGACGGTGTGCGACCATTCAGGCAACACCACGCAGCTCTCCTGCACGGATCCCGTAGCCTGCACTGCCTGCGGCGGCACGATTGCGGCTTTGGGTCACGATTTCTCCGCATCCGTATGGCATCACGATAATTACACCCACTGGAAAAAATGCTCCCGCTGTGATGAAAGGAACGAGGAGAATCCCCATGACTGGGACAGCGGCAGGGTGACCGTGCCGTCTACCTGCCTGACGGAGGGCAACAGAGTATTTACCTGTGACGAATGCGGCGCGACAAAAAACGAGCCGATTCAGGCGAGCGGTCACAGCTGGGATCAGGAATGGCAGCACAATGCGACGCATCATTGGCATGAGTGCCTCAACACCGATTGTGATGTGAAGAATAATGATTCCGCAAAGGACGGATACGGTGCGCACATCGGCGGCAGTGCTACCTGCACCGGAAAAGCGAAGTGCGGGGTCTGCGGCGAAAGCTATGGCGAACTTGACGCAGAAAATCACTCCAACCTCAAGCATATCGACGCAAAGGCAGCAACCAAGGACGCCGAGGGTAATATTGAGTATTGGCATTGCGAAGGCTGCGGTAAGTATTATGCTGACGCAGCTGCATCCAAGGAAATTACCGAGGCGGAAACCGTAACGGCTAAGCTTCCGGACGATCCTCGCCCGACCGGCGATAACAGCAGCCTTGCGCTGTGGAGCGCACTGCTGTTTATCTGCGGCGCTGCTGCCATAAGCGCAATGGCTATATGCAGAAAGAAGAAGCACAACAGCTGATAAAGCGAATGCAAACAGCGGCTATCGGAAACGGCAGCCGCTTTTTTTGCTGCCGAAAACGCCGTATGCGGCACGGACAGCGGATAATTTCATTTGTCTTCCTGCATCTGTAAGGGGCAAAAGGACGATGCCGAGCGCCGGAATCAAAAAAATATACGGGATATGCAGCGGGCGGACAAGCTTATATACCGTCAATACAAGCCGGTTTACAAAAAACCGGCGAACAGGCAGCGAATAAGCATTACCTGTTCGTCGGCATCCCGATTAACAAATGTGTCTTATGAAAAAATGTCGGTTTTGGTTTTATGAATGCATCTGTAATTATAAAGCTGCGGTTTGCCTTTTGTGCCCAAAGGCGTAAGGGCCCGCTGCCTGCTCACAGCAGCTTTTTGCGGTCCTCGGCCTCAAAGCCCAGTCCGTTCACCTCGCGGGCATCCACCACATATACAAACGCTGCCGGATCCTCCGTGCGCACAAGCCTGCGCAGCTTTGCAACCTCCGAGCGCAGCACCAGACATACAAGCATGGTTTTTTCTTCATTGGTATAGGCGCCAACCGCTTTGATTTTCGTGGCGCCGCGGGAAAGCTCACTGTTTATGCGGGCGGCAATTGCATCGCCGTGCGTGGTGATAATATAGTATACCTTGGCGCTTTTTACACCGTCCTGAAGAAAGTCGATGACATATCCGACTACGAGCATGCATATAAGAGAGTACAGCACCACATTGGCCGAGTTATCTCCCGTAAAGCCGTTCGCGGCAATTATGATTATATCCAGTATCATCACATAATTACCTATGGAAAAAGACGGGAAATAGGTGACTATAAGCTTTGCAATAATGTCGGTGCCGCCGGTGCTGCCCGTGTTGCGGAAGGCCACACCCAAGCCGAAGCCCAGCATTGCTCCTCCGAATACCGCGCCCAGCAGCGGTTCGTTTTCGATTACCGGCTTTACGGGAATGTAGTCTATCGCGCAGGACATGGACAGCATGCCCAGCACCGATTTAAGCCCGAAATCAAGGCCCAGCTTGCGCCAGGAAAGAATGTAAAGCGGAATGTTTATGGCAACTATCAGTACGCCCATGGGCAGCTTTGTAAAGCGCGTAATAATGGCGGCAATACCGCTTACTCCGGCGGGGGCTATGTTGTTGGGCAGGATCAGCATGTTATAGGAAAGTCCTGCGATTATTCCGCCGATTATTATTGCTATGCAATAGCGCGTTTCCAGTAAAAGTCGTTTTTTATTGAGCTTCATACTGCCGTCCTTTTATAGATTTTGTTTGTTGATTTGAATCAAAAAAGCGCCGCTTCAAAACGGCTGCATACGGCGCCGAAAACGGTTTTTCCCTGTAAAGCAAAGGAAAAAATGCAGCGCTTTTTTGCAGAAACAGTATACTCTTTTGCAGGGAAAATGTCAACAATTGCAGAGGAATTGCAGGAAATATCCGCAAAACGGCGCGGTAAAATTAAAACCGCCGGCGGGCCGGCGGTACGCGGTTATTTTGCTTCCGGGAAGCCCAGGCTTATAAGCAGGGCACGGTTTATCCTCTGCATATCAAGGGCGGAAAGCTCTCCGATCTTATCACGCAGACGCCGTTTATCAATGGTGCGTATCTGTTCCAGCAGCACCACGGAATCCCGTGAAAGCCCGTGCTCCCTTGCATCCAGCGCTATGTGGGTGGGCATACGGGCCTTATCCAGCTTCGAGGTTATCGCCGCAGCTATGACGGTGGGGCTGTAACGGTTGCCCACATCGTTCTGCACCACCAGTACGGGACGAATTCCGCCTTGCTCAGAGCCTATAACGGGCGACAGATCCGCGTAATAAATTTCACCACGTTTTACCATAGGTTGTTCACGCTCGCTTTTACTTTGGTTTTTTGAAAATGCGGCAATGCGGCTTTGATCTGACGCATTTTCATATTATGCATTTTTTCGGGAAATGACACGGCAGAAATAATGTATCTGCTGCTATTATGCGCCGCAAAGCCGGAATAATTCAGAAAGGATGACTGTAAGCAAAAATTATTGCGGATATGAATTGTCAACTTCTCCGGCAAAAAGACATTTGTGGATTTCCTTCCGGGTCTTTGCTGGAGCGGCGGCAGGATAATTCGGGAGTTAGAACCCGGCGGCGTTTACTGCCGTCGTGTGCGGATAAACAAAAAACCGATCGGTTATGCGATCGGCATTTGTGTGTAAAATATGCTTTGGAATCATATAAGTGCATATATGCTCATAAAAACATACATCGGTTATGCGTGCTTCAGTACAATAAAAACCAGCTCCGGGCGATTGTTTATTCTCAGGCGTACCGGCAGCACGCTGCTGCCCAGCCCACGGCTTACCGCCATTACGGTTTGCCCTTTTTCAAATGTGCCGGCGGTATATTGAGGAAACAGCCCCTGACCGGGAGCAATTATTCCGCCTATAAACGGCAGGCGCACCAGCCCGCCGTGAGCGTGGCCCGAGAGCACAAGGTCAACTTTTTTTGCGGCATAGGTCTCAAACAGCTCCGGACGGTGAGAGAGCAGCACCGTGTATTTTGACATATCGGCTCCCGCAGCATCCAGCTCCTGCGCCGCGATAACATCGGGCGATATATCCTTGCGGTGCGCCATTGCCGGGTCGTCAATGCCGATAAGGTTTATAAAGCAGCCGTCTTTTTCAAGCAGCACCGTTTTGTTGTCCAACACCGCAACGCCGTTTTCCGCAAGCCGTTTTTTTATTTGCGGATATTCATCAAGACGCGATTCGTGATTTCCGGCCGCAAAATATATCGGCGCAATATCTCGTATGCTTTGAATAAAATCCATTGCGCCGTCAACATCCGTGTGTCTGGAGTCGATAAAATCGCCCGTTAAAACTATAATATCGGGCTTTTCGGCTTTAAGGCTGCTGATTATGCTGTTTCGCAGCCGTGAAGAGCCGGTGTTGTGAAAGTCGGATACCTGAGCAATCCTGAAGCCGTCAAAGGCCGCCGGCAGGCGCACGGAGGATATATCGAATTTACTGCTTTGCAGTGTATTGTTTTCAAAATAGATATAGATGCCGCAAATAATAAGCACAGCGGCAATTATAAGCGCAGTTATCATGCTTTTCACCGTTGATCCCCTGTTTGTTGTGGAATAATGCTGTTTTTTATATTATATCAGATTGTTTCTCTTAAGGCAATGCATCAATATCGGAGGGAGGGTGCGCAGAACCGAAAAAAGAAGGCGCGGCAGATATGCCGTGCCCTCCGTGCGGTGTATTATATATGTATGCGCCGTCAGTTCAGCGCAATAACGGTTATGCTGTACCGTGCGCCCGCAAAAGCCGTATCCTGAAATGTCATGTTATTAAACATGAAGGTAAGAACCGTATCGCTGTCTTTAGCCGTATATATCGTATTGTAGGCAATGGTAAGCTTATTGGTTTGCCCGTTTTTTGCGGCGTTTACAAAAGTCTGAGTTGTAAGCATGACATCGGCGTTGTTTTGCCCGTCAATGAGGGCGGCGCCGCATATCGTTTCATCCTTTTTTGCACTTACGGATACTGTGCCGCTGAATACAAGGCTGTATGAGTGTCCTTTGGCAAGAATTATCTGCTTGTTTGAGGCATTGTAGGAGATCAGCTCTCCGCTTTTGCTGCCCGCGGTGAAGGGAAGAGGGGAGTTCCAGCTATTAGAGAATACTTCGCCGCTTGCGGCAAAGTAACCGGCACACATACCGTCTTTGCCGTCAGCGCCATCTTTGCCGTTAATACCGTCTTTACCGTTAATGCCGTCTTTGCCGTCTGTTCCGTCCCTTCCCTTAAGCAGCGAAAGGTCATAAAGGTTAAGCCATATGCTGTCGGAGGTGTATTTCCACTGCAATGTGCCTGCCTCCACGCGGAATTCCGGGGTTTTGCCGTCATTACCGTTTGCACCGGCGGGGCCGGTGATATCGGATATTGCCACAAGATTCTGCCATTCGCCGTTGCTGTATCGCCATTGAATGTGAGAATCGGTTGCCCGTACTTCAATTTCCCTGCCGTCTTTGCCGTCTTGCCCGTTGATGCCGTCAGTACCGTTTGTACCGTCGGCGCCGTCTTGTCCGTTAATGCCGTCTTTGCCGTCAGCGCCGTCTTTACCGTCTGTTCCGTCCTTTCCCCTAAGCAGCGAAAGGTCATACAGGTTAAGCCATATGCTGTCGGAGGTATATTTCCATTGCAGCGTGCCTGCCTCCACGCGGAATTCCGGGGTTTTGCCGTCATTGCCGTTTGCTCCGGCAGGGCCGGTGATATCGGAAAGAGCCACAAGATTCTGCCATTCGCCGTTATAATACCGCCACCGAACATATCCGTCGGCACGGCATATTTCTATGCTTTCGCCGTCTTGTCCGTTAATGCCGTCCCTGCCGTCAGCGCCGTCTTTGCCATCCTTGCCGTCTGCGCCGTTTCTGCCGGTCAGTGAGGAAACAGAAATAAGATTATTCCACTCGCCGTCGGCATAACGCCATTTTATATAGCCGCCGCTGTTTTCAATTTCAATGCTTTTTTGACTTATGCTGCTGCTTACGGAGCTCGTAATTTCTTTTATATCAACAAGATCGTGCCATTGCCCGTCTCCGTTTGTCCATTGAATGTATTGGCCGTTGTTCCGCACTTCAATACCGCCGCTTTGCTCGTTATTCCGGCTGCCGCAGCCGGAAAGAAGCAAAAGCAGTGAAATCAATATAACGGATACGGTTGCTGCGGTTTTTTTCATAATAACCCCCTCTTATTTTGATGCATTACAGGATTTTTGTTAAACAATCGTTCATCTTTAATCATTATATCAGAGAATACAGGAAAAAGCAACGGTGTTTTGCCGGTAAATTCCATGCTATGAGCGGGTATAACGGCTGTTTTGCTTTTATCGGAAAGCGACGATGTGAGAAGGAAGAATAAAAATGGAATAACCGAAAAAAGAAACGATAGAAAAGGAAAGAGCGAAGAAATAAAAATCAGCAAGCATCAAACGATGCTTGCTGATTTTTGGCGGAGTTGGAGAGATTTGAACTCTCGCGCCGGTAACCCGACCTACACCCTTAGCAGGGGCGCCCCTTCGGCCAACTTGGGTACAACTCCATGCTATAACCGAATTAAAGAAATATCAAATTTGGCGGAGAGAATAGGATTCGAACCTACGGTGCCTTTCGACATCACTGGTTTTCAAGACCAGCTCCATAAACCACTCGGACATCTCTCCAAGCAGGCATTACCGCCCAGCATTTTTCAATGCCTGCTTATAATATCAGAAAAGAAATGCTTTGTCAAGATAAAATTGCCGGTATGCCGTAAAAACAGATGCAGGGTATTAAGGGATTCGGTCAAAGCGGAGGCTTCTGCGAAATTCCCTGCTTTTTATGAAAAAACAGCTGCAATAACAGGCAGACATTTTGAGATGTGAGCGTATATTTTTCGGCAAAGATGAAGATAATACAATCGCAAGGAGGTGACGCAAATGGATAACAGAGGCGTAAAGTGCGATGTATGCGAATGTCTGCATAACACTCAGTGCAACGGCTGCACATTGGATAAAATCGAAATAACTCATCAGAAAACCGGCGATAACGCCATAAATACTCCTCACTTCTGCAAGAGCTTTACAAAGAAATAAAGGATTGTAAAATACAACAAAGCGGAAGCGCAAAACATCGGCTCAAGCCGGATACAAAAAACAGAGATGCTTTTTATATCTCTGTTTTTTGTATTCCGCTTATAATTTTCCAAAAGCAGGAGCACAGAGAATACAAAGCCGCCATTTCCTGCACGGCAATTTAATGAAAACACGAACAATCTGCATTTTCATATCAAAATATAGCTTGCTTTGTTGACAATATATACTACATATAGTATCATAGCTGTGCTGAGCCGAGATAAAAACAGACAGATACGGCGTTTGGAGACAATACTTATTCGGAGGGAAAAACATGCAAAACACACCCCAAAGCTTTAACGGCGGAATATGGGAAACGGAAATAAATGTACGGGATTTTATACAGCGCAACTATATGCCCTATGAAGAGGATGACGGCTTTCTGGCGGCGGCCACAAAGCGCACCAAGGAGCTGATGGGGCGCCTTAATTCCCTTTTTGAAATTGAAAGACAGTTCGGCGGAGTGCTGGATATCGATACCGAAACGGTGTCCTCCCTTACCGCCTATGCACCGGGGTATATTGATAAAGATAAAGAGCTCATAGTGGGTATGCAGACAAACCGCCCGCTCAAGCGCGGCGTAAACCCCTTCGGCGGCATACGCATGGCGCGTCAGGCCTGCCAGGCCTACGGCTATAAGCTAAGCGATAAGATAGAGGACGAGTTCAAATACCGCACCACCCATAACGACGGCGTATTCCGCGCTTACAGCGACGAAATGCGTCTTGCGCGTCGCAGCCACATAATTACCGGTCTGCCCGACGCCTACGGCAGAGGACGCATTATCGGCGATTACCGCCGTGTGGCCTTGTACGGCATTGACCGCCTTATAGAGCAGAAAAAGCAGGATAAAGCGGCATTGGCACAGGGAAATTTTGATGAAGAACGCATACGCCTTGACGAGGAGCTGTATAAGCAGATAGAATTTCTTGGCTATATGAAAGAAATGGCGCAGTCCTACGGCTATGATATTAGCAAGCCTGCAATAAATGCCCGTCAGGCCATTCAGTGGACATATTTTGCCTATCTTGCCGCCATAAAGGAGCAAAACGGCGCTGCAATGTCACTTGGAAGGGTAAGCACATTTTTTGATATCTATCTGCAAAGGGATATTGAGGCGGGAGAGCTTACGGAAACTCAGGCGCAGGAGCTTATAGACGATTTTGTAATGAAGCTGCGCATTGCACGCCATCTGCGCACCCCGGAATACAACGAGCTTTTCGGCGGAGATCCGATGTGGATAACCGAAAGCGTGGGCGGAATGGGCGAGGACGGCCGCACGCTGGTAACCAAAACCAGCTACCGTATGCTTAATACTCTCTATACCCTCGGTCCGTCGCCGGAGCCGAACCTTACGGTGCTGTGGAGTAAAAACCTTCCCGAGCCCTTCAAACGCTTCTGCGCGCGCGTTTCCTGCGATACGGATTCCATCCAGTATGAAAGCGATGATCTGATGCGCCCCATCTACGGTGATGATTACGCTATTGCCTGCTGCGTTTCGGCAATGCGCATAGGCAAGCAGATGCAGTTTTTCGGTGCGCGCTGCAACCTTCCCAAGCTGCTGCTGCTTGCTCTCAACGGCGGCTACGATACCGTAAGCGGGCTGCATGTGGGGCCGCAGATGCCGGTTATAAACGGGGAGGAGCTTGATTACAACGCCGTGTGCGAGCGTTTCTTCCGCTATATGCAGTGGGTGAGCGGGCTGTATGTAAACACCATGAATGTAATACACTATATGCACGATAAATATGCCTATGAAAAATCCCAAATGGCGCTGCACGACACCGATGTCCACCGCTTTATGGCCTTCGGTATTGCCGGGCTTTCGGTTACTGCCGATTCCTTAAGCGCAATAAAATATGCCTCCGTGCACCCTGTAAGGGATGAAAACGGCTTCATAACCGATTTTGAAACCAAGGGTGAATTCCCCAAATTCGGAAACGATGACGACCGTGTGGACAGTATAGCCTGCGAGCTTGCCCACAGAATGATAACCGAGCTTCGCAAGACACCGGCCTACCGCGGAGCCGAGCATACGCTTTCCGTGCTTACCATTACATCAAATGTCATGTACGGCAAGCATACGGGCGCTACTCCGGACGGAAGAAAAGCGGGCGAGCCGTTTGCTCCCGGCGCAAACCCCATGCACAACCGCGAGGTAAACGGTGCGCTGGCATCGCTTAATTCCGTAGCTAAGCTGTCCTATGACGATTGCCGGGACGGCATATCCAATACCTTTTCCATTACGCCGGATACCTTGGGCAAAACCCTTCAGGAGCGGGCGGACAATCTGGTATCGGTGCTGGACGGCTATTTTGCAAAGCATGCGCATCATATAAATGTAAATGTGCTCTCCCGCAGCACGCTTATTGAGGCGTATAACGACCCTACGGCCTACCCCAACCTTACAATCCGCGTTTCGGGCTATGCCGTCAATTTCCACAAGCTTTCCCGCGAGCAGCAGCGCGAGGTCATAAGCCGTACCTTCCACGAGGCGTTCTGATATGTGCGCAGAAAAGCGGCAGCTTAACGCATCAGGCGGCGATACGGTGATAGGGCGTATAAGCTCGGTGCAGACCATGGGCACGCTGGACGGCCCCGGGGTAAGGTTTGTAGCCTTTTTGCAGGGCTGTCCGCTCAGGTGCGCCTGCTGCCATAACCCGGAAACATGGGATGTTGAGGGGGGCAGTGCGATAAGCGCCGGAGAGCTGTCGGAAAGGGTGCTCAGATACCGTGAATATTTCGGAAAGACGGGCGGAGTGACGCTCTCCGGCGGAGAGCCGCTGCTTCAGGCGGAGTTTTCCGCAGAGTTTTTTTCGCGCTGCCGCCGAAACGGCATAAACACCTGTCTTGACACCAGCGGCTGCATTACCGGCGCAGAGGCGGAAAAGGTGCTGAAATATACCGATTTTTGCCTGCTGGATATAAAATATACGCGCCCGGAGCAGTATAAAAAATATGTGGGGTGCGATATAAAAAAGCCGCTTGCATTCCTTGAAATGCTGCAAAGCCGCGCTATTCCGACAAGAGTGCGTCAGGTTACGGTGACGGGGCTTAACGACGCAAAGGACGATATGCGGGCTCTTGCGGGCATAATAAACGCTTATCCGTGCGTGTGCGAGGCTGAATTGCTGCCCTTTCATAACCTTTGCCGCACAAAATACGAGGCTATGGGGATAAAGTTCCCGTTTGAAGGGGTGGAGCAAACCGATCGAAAAACAGTGGCGGTGCTGGGAGAAGAGCTGGAAAAGTGCCTTAAATACGCGCATGTGCTGTTTAGCCGGTCGTGAAAAAGCGCATAAACCCGCATAAAAAACGATATAAAAAATTCCGCAGCCGTACTGCGGAATTTTTGCTTTGAAACAGGAGAGAATATGTGTCGGAGCTTTTGAACCGGGGTGGAGTCGGGACAAAAACGAGAAAAATATGCGCAAAAACCGCAAAAAAACCGTTAAAAAACGCATCAAAAATGCATCAAAAACGCATAAAAAACGATATAAAAAAATTCCGCAGCCGTACTGCGGAATTTTTGCTTTTGAAACGGGAGCAAATACAGGAAATTATTTTTTCTGCGCCGAGGGCGGAACGGCCTGAGGGTATGAGCACACCCATGCGGCAGTTGAAGCACCGCACTCAAGAGAGGATAAAAGAGATTTTCCGTTCAGAAGAGAATAAATGAAGGCGGCGCTGAAGCTGTCGCCTGCGCCCACGGTGGACATCACATGCGTCTTTACCGCATTGCAGCGGAACATGCGGGCGGCTTTGCAATCAAGCACTGCCGCGCCGTCGGCTCCGCAGGTAAGCAGGATAAGGCGGAGGTTATTAAAGCGGCGGGCAAGAGAGAAAAGGGCGGCCTCTGCCTGCGATGGGGTATCGGTGATACAGGGCATATCCAGCGCGCGAAGAACCTCGGGCAGCTCCTCAAGGCTGATTTTTGCAATGTCGGCATTTTCAAGACAAAACCGAATTGCATCACGGCCGTAATACGGGGCGCGAAGATTAAGGTCGCAGAATTTAAGGCCGGATATGCGGGCAAGCAGCTGCCGCAGGGAAGCGGTGTTGCGCCCTTCCCGCAGAACAAGGGTGCCGAAATAGAAAACATCGCAGCGGGTGTCGTCAACGCCCTCAGCGGGTATGCGGTCGTATGCGGTATCGGAAATGAGATCGTATTTCGGCACGGCATTGCCGTCAAGGGTTACATCGCAGCGCCCGGTTTTCCGGCCGGGCAGTACGGAAACAAAGCGGGTATCCACGGAAAGCCTTTGAATTTCGCAAAGAGCCTGCTGTCCGAGCGTATCATCGCCCACGGCGGATATAAGGCGGGCGCTGCCGCCCTTTAAGGCAAAGTGCGCCGCAAAGTTGAGTGCTGCGCCGCCCAAAGTTTTCTTTTCCGGATACACATCCCAAAGCACTTCGCCGAAAGCAAGCGCGCATTTATCGGACATTGAGTACACCTCCGCAGAAATTATTATAAGTCTTAAACATGCATGTATGAACGCATGCGCAAACATGCGCCGTAAAGCCGAAACACGGCGGTTAAGCGATGCTGTGAGCATAAAGGCTTTATAGAGGCGTTATACGCCCCAAATAAGCCATATAAAGGCGTAGCCCACAAGCACTGCGGCGGCGGTGAAGGGAACGCCGATGCGCAAAAAATCGCGGGTGGTTACGGTTTCGCCGTTTTTACGCAGTATGCCTATGCCGGCAATGTTGGCCGAAGCGCCGATGGGGGTAAGGTTGCCCCCGAGGGTTGCGCCTATGAGCAGACCGAAATAGAACACCTCCGGCGGGAAGCCCTGACCGCCGTTCATAAGGGCGGCTATGCTTTGCACAACGGGCAGCATGGTGGCAACATAGGGGATGTTGTCAATAAAGGCGGACAGCAGCACCGATGCAAATACAATAAGAGTGTACAGCAGGAACGGGCTGTCGCCGGCCACGGAATAAAAAAGTCCGGCGGCGGCATCTATAACTCCGGCGCGCTTTATGCCCTCAATTACTATAAACAAACCGAAAAGCAGCAGCAGCGTGTCGGTGTCGGTTTCGGCAATCACATGCCTGAACGGCGAAAAGGATTTGTTTTTTATGCAGCTGCGCACAACGCCTATTATGCAAAGGATTGCGCAGATAAGCCCGCTGCGCATATCGTAGACCGAGGACCAGAAGCTATTTTCGGGACGGGGGAGGAAGGAGGCGAGAATAAGCAGCACCACGGTGCCTATTATCAGCACGGTGGGAAATTTGTCCTCCACCTTGGTTTCCACCTTGCAGGAGATGGGTTGGCGGTCCTTGCGGAAAAGAAAGAGCAGTATTGCAAGGGCGGCAAAGGCGCCAAGCTCCACGGCCCAGAATATGCCCGGGCGGCCGTTCATCCAGAAAAAGTCAAGGAAATTCATGTTTGCAAAGCTGCCCAGCAGTATGCTTGTGGTATCACCCACAAGGGTGGCAGCACCCTGAAGGTTAGAGGAGACGGCTATGGATATTATAACGGGAACGGGGGAGATTTTAAGCTTTTTTGATATTGCAAGCCCTATGGGAGCCACCATGAGCACGGTGGCGACATTGTCCACAAAGGCGCTTATAACCCCGGCAAAAAGAGCCAAAACCGTTACTGCCCATTTTACATTGGGTACCTTGGAAATAAGCACCTCGGAAAGGCGTGCGGGCATTTTGCTGTCTATAAACAGGGTAACGATGCCCATGGTGCCTCCTATCATAAGCAGAACATTATAGTCAACGCACAAAAGGGCATCAATCGGGGTGAAATCGTACAGTCCGCACAGCCCGAGAATTATAAATACCGCTCCGCCGCCTAAGGCAATATAGGGGCGGTATTTTTGGAAGGCAAACATAAGCACATAGAGCACTATGAAAATTATTAAAGCTGCTGTCAAGGGGAAATCCTCCGTAATTCAGGTGTGTGTTGTTTTGCGCGGAAGCGTTTTGCGTTTGCGGCAAAGAGCGCAGCCGCAAGGCGCAAAAGAGAGAACCGTGCGCGTTTTCCAAGCCTTTGCAGCCGGAAAACGCGCACGCGCTGGCGTATGGCCGCATAAAGAACAGGGCGGCCTTAAAAGAATATTATCATTCCAGGATGTTGGTGGTTATGTAATCCACGCCCAGATCCAGCACCCGTGCGGCATGCTCGGGGGTGTCCACCGTCCATACATTTACGGTTATGCCGTTTTTGTGTACGGCGTCCGCCACCTGCGGGGTATAGTAGCCGTGGAAGATATCCATGCCCAGATTATACTTTTTGAGTCTTTCCGTTGTTTGTGCTATTGCCTCCGGGGTTTCGCCCGCCATGAGCATAAGGTGCTGGGCGTTCTGGTGCGGATAACGGCTGCGCAGGGCGATGAGGTTATTGAAATCAAAGGCTATTATTATTGTGCCGTCAAGATAATCCTGCTCCCTGATAATATCCATAACACGGTAAATATCCTCCGGCGCCATGGCGTTTTTAAGCTCCAGCACCGCGGTTTTTCCGTATTTTTTGCAGATGGATATATACTCCTGCGGGGTGGCCGGAATAAGGTCGCCGCGGGAGGGCGCGCCGTTTGTATCGTTGAGGCGGATGGAGCGCAGCTGCTCAAGCGTGGAGGATTCCACATGCAGGTTTTGGCCGGAAATGCGCCCGGTATCGTCATCGTGGAAGATGACAAACTGCCCGTCCGCAGTGCGGTGAACATCGGTTTCAATGCCGAAATAGCTGCGGTTTCCCGCTGCAACAAAGGCTGCGGCAGTGTTTTCGCACTCAAGACCGCTTACCCCGCGATGGGCAATCATGCCTACGCCGTCATGCTTTATTTTGCAGGTATCCATAATTATTCCTCCGTTATAATCGTTGTGTTTTTTGCGCGCTTTTTGTACCGGGAATATAACCTGAAGTCTGTATAAAGTATAGCGCAATACATTAAAAACCGCAACAAAAACCTGCAGCCGAAATTCGGCTTAAATAAAAATGCAGGCTGAGGCGGCATGTGTATGCAAGGGCGAAATATATGCATTGCGAGCTTGCGGGGGCAAGATCAGACAAAGCCCTTTATAAGCTGGCAGAAAACAAGCAGCACGGCAAGAAAGCCGAAATTATAGGCGGAGAATTCCGCGATATAACGCCCGGTCCGGCCGGGGTTATGAGAGGTGTACTGACGGAAGGTTATAAGGCTTGCAAGGGAGGCGATAAGCGTGCCGGCGCCGCCTATGTTTACCCCCATAAGCAGCTCGCGCCAGTTAGCAGTGAACTGTGACAGCAGTATTGCCGAGGGGACATTGCTTATGAACTGGCAGGACAGGGCGCTTACAAGCAGGGTATTCCTTTTAAGAAGGGCGGAAAAGAAGGAGCGCACCCCCTCGATGCGGGACATATTGCCTGCGAATATAAAGAAGAAAACAAAGGTGAAAAGCAGGGGATAATCCACATCGCGCAGAGCCTTGCGGTCGGCAAAGAGCAGCACGGCGGGAATGATTATCAGCCCGATATAATAGGGGATGCCGCGAAAAACTATTACCACGGACAGGGCAAAAAGCGCAAGATACAGGGCGGTGCGCCGCCGCGGCAGGCGGATGGGCTCGCCTTTAAGCTCAAGGGGCTCGCGTTTTACGGCAAATATGCAGCAAAGGGTTATAAGCAGCACGGAAAGCACAAAGGGCGGAGCCATGGTGAGCATAAATTCGCCGTTCGGTATGCCGAAGCGGGAATAGAGATACAGATTCTGCGGGTTGCCGAAGGGGGTGAGCATACCGCCGAGGTTTGCCGCGATATTCTGCATAATGAAGGTGAAGGACATATATTTTTCCCTGCCGGTGGAGGAAAGCACAAGATATCCAAGGGGCAGAAAGGTGAGCAGCGCCATATCGTTTGCAATGAGCATGGAGCCGATGAAAGTGATGTAGACAAGGGCGAGCACGGCCATGCGGGCGCTGCTGCAAAGCCCTACGAGGCGGCGGGCGACGGCATAGAAAAAGCCGATGTTTTTAAGGGCGCATACAACGGCCAGCACGCAGAACAGGCAGGTGAGAGTACGAAAATCGAAATAGCCGGCGTATTGGCTGTCAGGAGGGATTATGACGCAGGTTATAACGGCGGCGGCAAAAGCGACGGTTAAAACCGTATTGCGGCGGAAAAATCCCTCGATGGTAAAAAAGAATTTTTTTATCGTCATATGAGAAAGCCTGCTTTCAGAGGGCTGCGGCGCTTAAGCATAGCGCCGTAAGCGGAAATACCGAACAATTATATCACCGCAGCGCGGCAGGGGCAAACGCTTTGTTTGCATTCGGCGCTTTAGGGCATAAAAAATATGCCGGATGCGGCGGCATCCGGCAAACGATGAAAAAGGAAAGATGGGCAAAATCAGTCTGCTGAGTATTTTTTCAGCATATTGCGTTCAAAATTCAAAAGATATGCGGCTTCGGCGTCTATTACGGCTTCGCAGGGGTTTTCCACAAGGTCGCGGAAAACATGGATATCCCTGCCCACTTCGCCGCCCTGCATTACAAAGGGCTCGCTTACTATCGGCCCGCGGTAGCCTATTTTTGCAAGGGAGGAGAAAATCTCATCCCAGTTTATATGTCCGCGGCCGGGTGCGGTGCGGTTGTTTTCCCCGGTGTGGAAGCTTTTGAGGCGTTCGGGACCGACGGCCTCGATGGCCTTGGCAAAGCTTGTTTCCTCTATATTCATATGATAGGTGTCCAGCAGCACGCCGATATTGGGGCTGTCCACGCGGGCGATATAATCAAGGGCCTCGGCGGCGGTGTTAATAATGCAGGTTTCAAAGCGGTTTACCGCCTCAACGCAGTAGGTTACGCCGCAGTCCTCCGCCGTTTTGATTATTTCCTTCATGCTTTTGACGGACTGATCGAGATAGGGCTGTTTATTATCCATGATTTTTCCGGGAACGCCCCAGCCCGCATAGCTCACGCCGGAAAGCAGTGCGCCGCCCGCGATGTGCATTTTGCGCACTATATTTTGAAGATATTTTACCCCGCCGGTGCGCACGCTCTCATCAAGGGAGGAAACATCGTAGCGCGGGTCCAAGCCGAGGCTGTATGTAAGGGTTATGCCGGCATCGTCGGCAAGCCTGCGCAGGGAGCGAATGTGCTCATCCGTCATTTCCAGCAGCGGCTGAGCCTGGAATTCCAAAATGTCAAAGTCGATATTTGCCGCTTTTTTTATGTATTTTGCGTGATCGGCATCCCAGTTTTTCTCCCAGAAGTTCATAAAAATACCCAGCTTATTCATATTACACTCCTTAAAAATTATTTATAATAACGGTGTTTTTATTGCATAGACAGGTATGTGTGCTGTTCAGATAGCGTCGATATCAAAATCAAGGTAGTTTTCAAACGCCTCATTTATTGCGCGGCTCCAGCTTCCGGGGGCTATTGCCACATGGTGGCGGTAGCCGTTTTTGCACATATAGCGGAGCATGGCTTCGGCATCCGGCCTGCGGAAAACGGCGCTGCAGCCGAAAAAGCCCTCGCCGGTGCTTTCCCCGGTAAGCTCGCCCTGCGTTACAAAGGCGCAAAGACGGCCGTTTTCGGTTTTGAAGCTGCCCAGCGTGACATCGCCCGTGTACAGCTCGCCCTTGTTTATTCCCACGCCGCTGCCCGGCCCGAAGGTTTTGCGGAACATAAGGTGCTCCTCTATATGCCCTTTGCCCTTCATCATGGAACGGGGGGCGGGGCCGCAGTGGAACAGGATGCAGCGGTTCGGGTCGGAGCCGTAATTGTTGTTTACATCCAGCAGCATTACGGGGTGATCGGAGGCAAGATAAAGCGCACGCATCATAACGGCGTTGTTTATATCCAGCTCGCATGCAGCGGCAATGCCGCGCTCGTTAAGCTCGCCCAGCACAAGGCAGGGGGCGATGCCGTATCGGAGCTGAAGCTCGTTCCAGCAGCGGAGCGCTACGGCGTGAAGGTCGAATTCCTTTATGATTTCGTCCACGGCAACGCCGAGGCGGGCTATGTTTTCCAGCTTCTCCGGGGGATAGCTGCCGAAATCCGAAAGGGCGGCGTACAGCTCGGCTTTTTCTCTGACGGCATCCGCAGGAGCGGCATCCATCCGGGAAAAGACATCGGAAAGGTCGATGCTTTCCACATTTATGCGGTGATTGGCCATGGCTATTTCGTCGCAGCGCACGGTTTTGAAGGCGGTGGTGCGTGCGCCCAGAGCGCCTATATTGAAGCGGGAAAGACCGCTTACCGCGCGGCACACGCCGCCGAATATGCGAAGATCCTCGGCAAAGGAGGGATCAAGCGGGGATACGGCGGTTTTCTGCGTGAGGGTGTAGTGTATGCCGAGCTGGCGCAGCACATTGCACATGGCTATCTTGCCGCACAGGGCGTCGCGGCGGTGGGCAAAATCCATATGGGAAAGCTCGTCGGGATAGGCCTGCACAAGCACGGGGACATCGGCGTATTTAAGGGCCTCGGAGGCACCGTTTTCATCGCCGAAATTGGGCAGACACATGATGATGCCCTGATATTTTCCGCGATTTTTCTCAAGAAAATCGGCATAGAGCTTGCCTTCGGCTATGGTTTCGACGGCGCCGAAGCGGGTGAGGCTTTCCTCCATGGCGATGTAATCAAAGCCGGCGTCGATGACGGCCTTTTCCATTTCGGCACGGGCGGCGGCAATGGATTCGCCCGGAAAAAAGCCGCGGTTTGCAAAATAAAGCGCAAAAGTGATTTTCATTCCGTTCCTTTCCTTGTTGTGCAAGAGCGCATGGAAAAAATGCTTATTGCACGGCAAAAGTGCGCATAGCAGCGCAACATTATCGTTAATGTGACCTGCGGATTTATTTTACTGTTTTTAAGAGCGTATGTCAATATTTTTTTGAAAATTTTTTTGATAAATTTGCAGGGAGAGCCGCAGCTGCAAAAAAGCGCAGGCTGCAAAAAAGCGCAGGCTGCAAAAAACACGGGCAGCGAAGAAACGCGGGCTGCAAAGAAGCGGGAGCTGCTGCGAGGGAGAGCGGGCGGCTGCGGGAAATCGTGAGGCGAAAAAGGAAGGAGGGATATAAAGGGCGGAGAAGGGATATAAAAAAGCCGCGCTTAAAAACGCGGCAAAATGATTTTTAGGATTTCGGGCGGCATTTGGCATTATACGGAGCTGCGCGTTACCATGAACGGGGGCAGGAGCTCGTCCGGCTGCTGCACACCTGCAATAAGGGAAAACAGTTGGGCTGCGCTTTTGCTGCCCAGCTCTCGTGCGCGGATATCCACCGTGGTAAGCGCCGGGGTTATAAGGGCGCCGCTTTCCGTATTGTCATAGCCCATGACGGCAGTGTCTTGGGGAATGCGTATATCAAGCTCGCCAAGAGCCTTTACCGCCCCTATTGCCATATAGTCACTAAGGGCAAATATTGCTCTGCCGCGGCAGCGGGAGGCAAGACGGTCTTTTATGAGCGTGCGGGCGTCCTCAAGGGTGGGAGAGATCTGAAATATTTCGGCGTGCTCCCGGCTTATGCCGTTTTCGTCAAGGCAGTGCATAAAGCCTTCGCAGCGGTCGGCAAAGGAGGAAATTATGTGCGGGCCGCTGATTATAATGAAATCCCGTTTGCCCTTTTCCAGCATATGCCGGCATGCCATATATCCGCCCAGAAAATCATCGCTGCCGGCAAAGGGCTCGCCGCAGCCCGCAAGGCGGCGGGCAAGGAACACAAAGGGCAGCTTTCGGGCGCGCATAAGCTCTATTCCGGGCAGACTGTCGCCGGAGGGAAAGAGTATAATGCCGTCCGCACGGTGACACAGCGCGGTGTTTATTGCGTCCAGCTCGTATTCGGCCTTTTCGCTGCTGTTGAAAAGAAAAGCGGTGCAGCCGTGCTTTTGGCAGACGGCTTCTATTCCGCAGTAAAAGCTGCCGTATACCGGGTTGCGGATATCGGGGATAATAACGCCTATGCTGTCGGTTTTTCGTGCGCGCAGAGCGCTTGCGGGAATGTTTTTCTGATACCCCATTTCCGCCGCGGCGCGCCGGATGAGAGCCTTTGTTTCCTGTGATATATCGGGCTTATCGCGCAGCGCGCGGGAGACGGTATTGGCGGAAAAGCCCGTTGCCTGTGCAATATCGTTTATGGTGATGCTGTTCATACCGAGCTCCTTTTCGGATGTGCTTGAAATGCGGGAAAATGCGCCGTATGCGCCGCTTATCTGTTAAGGATGGCAGCTTCCGCAGGGTTTGAAGCCGTCGCTTATAAGCGCATCCCGCGAGCCGGTGAAGTTTTTGCGGTTTGCGTCCTTTATGCTGCTTACATGGCGGCAGGAGGCATAGTGGAAAACATGGGTTTTGGTATTGAGCACATAGCTTTGCGCCTGAGCCGTAGAGGAGGGTGAAGGCTTGGGAGTGGGCTTAGGCGTGACGGAGGGTTTGGGTGTGGGGGTCGGGGCGGTGTTTTCGTTCTCAAGGCTGCTTTCGCCGGTAAGATAATCGATTTTTACTCCGGGCTGCACATTGAAGATGAAAACATTGAAGCATATGCCGTCCCCTTTGTCCTCAACGGAATAAGCCTCCAGCTGTACGCCGCGGGCCACCAGCTCGTTTCCGGCAAAGACCGGGGTGCAGCGGTACATTACATGATTGCCGGTATCCTTTATATAGTCGGCAACCATGTTTTCAAAGGGCAGCATGCCTTTGGTATTAAGGTACCGGGTGCCGGTTATGAGATTGCGCTCATTGGCGTTTTCCCCGGTAAGCTGGAAGCCTATAAGATGGCAGCGGTTATAGAGATATTTGCCGTCCACAAAATCGTACTTTGCGGTGTGCCAGCCCGTGGGCTTTATCTGACCTATGGGGCCGCGGGTCAGCGTGGGCATGATGTCCCGTCCGATGCAGGCTTCGGCCGCGGTGCAGCGCCCGAGACGGTCAAGCTCGCCGTAGCGCTCCCATGAAGCGGTGCCGGTTTGCGAAAACGACGGGATACCGCCGTTTACAACGGCATACGGCTTGCCGGAATATTTTAAAAGCGCAAGGTCGGTTTCCGTGTTTTCCGTGTTTGAGGAAGGGGAAGCTGCGGGAGCGGCGGAGCCACCGGAGGAGGGGGATTCGGTTATATACGGCTCGGGCGTGCGGTTTGCGGCCGCAGTGTATGAGGCAGCGGCGGAAAACGACGGTGCGGCGGAAGGGGCGGTGCCTGTAAAGTAGCATCCGGTAAGACACACAAGCGCCGCAATAAGCGCACAGGCTGCAAACGCAAGGCTGCGTTTAAGTGTTTTTTTCGGGAAAGAGGTCATTTTGTTTCTCCTTAATCTGCGTTGTTATCTGTGCTGCGGCGCTTCCTTTTCCACAGCTCGCAGGTGATTCTGTCGTGGGAAAAGCCGGCAAAGTCGCGGGCGGACACCTGCTTAAACTCGGCGGCAAGGTCGGCATCAAAATACACATCGGCGGGATAAAGCCGATTCCAGCGGTATACGGTGACAAAATCCGCACGCTCTATAAAGCCGGAGGGGGGCAGCAGCTCGTCAAAGAATATACCGTTTTCCGGCACCTCGAAAGGCGCGGCGGCAACCGCCGTAAGACCTGCCTCCTTAAGCAGGGGAAGCGAATAGGGAAGGGCGTAAAGCGGGCCTTCGCAGTGCGCGGCAATATCACCGGGCAGCAGACGGTCCCTGCTTTGGCGCCTGCCTAAAAACGCCATTCCGTTTTCATCGTCAAGACAAACAATAAGATGCATATGTTCCTTTCCGCAGGCAAAAAAGCCGTGCATTGACAGGATTCATTGAAGGAATACCGAATAATTATACTTTATATGCAGGCTATTATAGCATATTCGGCAGGGAAAGTCATACTTTTTTCAAAACCGACACCGCAAAGCAAAAGGAGGCTTCGGTGTTTATGTTGCAAAGGAGTGCACGGTCTGCTATAATATATATGTGCTTTAGGCTCAGGCAAAACGGCACAGTATAAAACACATGCTGCTGCGCGGCATATAAAGAGAAAACGGCGAAAAACGCCGTAAAGAGGATAATAATGAACAGGGAAAACGATATCCGCACTCCGCAGGGTGAAAATAGCGAAAAGATTCCGCAGGCCCCGGTTTGCGTTTATTATTGCGGGCATGAGCAATGCGCGCCGGGTCATCGCTTCGGTCCGGCTACGCGCAACCATCATCTTCTGCATTTTGTTGCGCACGGCAGCGGAGAGCTGAAAAATGTACACGGCAGATTCCGCGTTGAGGCCGGGAGCGGCTTTTATATAGCGCCCGGAGAGACCACGGTGTACGGCACAGGCACGGACGACCCGTGGGAGTATTGCTGGATAGGGCTGGGGGGAAGCGACGCTTCCAGACTGCTGGCGCTTGCCGGCATAAGCAGCGCGCACCCGGTATTTGAATGCGATTACGAGGCCGTCAGGGAAATTACGGAGAGAATAAACGCCCGGCAGGGCATTGACAACAGCATGCAGCTGCGCGTTATAAGCGATGTATACACGCTGTTTTCGCTTTTGTGCCGTAATAACAGGACACCGGCGGTGCAGTGCGGCGATGATTATGTAAACAAGGCGCTGGCGTTTCTGCGCGAGGTGGCATATTATGATGTAAAGATAGATCAGGTGGCCTCGTATGTGGGGTTAGACCGTTCGCATCTGTACCGCCTTACGCAGGCGCGCACGGGCAAGAGTCTTAAGGAGCATCTTATACAGTTTCGTCTTGACCGGGCAAAGGAGCTGCTGCAAAGCACGGACTTCGGGATAGCGCAGATAGCCTCTGCCTGCGGCTTCAACGACAGCAATCACTTTGCAAAGCTGTTCCGCAGCCGGGTGGGGGTATCTCCGTCGCAGTACAGAAGCAGCCGCCGCTTGGGCGAGAGCGCCAAAATATTTTTAACGGCACAGGAGCCTGCGCAGGAGGACGGCTGAAAACAAAGCGCACAGGAGAAGGAATTATCCGTAACGCCGGCGTTGAGGCGCGAATAGTATAAAAGCGGGATAAAATCGAGCGGCGCAGTTATTTTATCACCTGCCGGCAGGCGTGCGGCGCTTGCATGCGGGCATAGCGGGCACATACTGCCCTTGGAAAATAAAAGCTGTTGCTAAAGAGCAATAAAAATGATAAAATATCATGGAATTCTTTGATGATACTTATGGTTTCGGAGGTAAAAATGCCGATTCTTGATTTCAAATGCAGCCGCTGCGGCTGTATTTTTGAAGAGCTTATAAGATCCGCTTCCGCCGACCTTGCCAAGGTGCGCTGCCCGGAGTGCGGCGCGGAAAAGCCCGAAAGGGTGTATCAGGGCAAGTGCTTAAACGCGGGGCATGCATCGGGCTGCACGCATAACTGCGCTACATGCCCGGGCTGCGGCAAGTGAAAGAGGGCTTGTGCAGCCGCTCCGCAATGCGGCCTTGGGCGTTGCTTTCGGGGCGTATATTAAGGTGCAGATGTTAAAAATTTCTCATTCGTCGGGGGTTGTTGATGGAAAGGCTGATAATAAACGGCGGGCGCAGGCTGCGCGGTGAAATATCCGTAAGCGGTGCAAAAAATGCCGGGCTGCCGGTAATGGCGGCGGCGGCGCTGTGCGACGATGTATGCATAATAGATAATCTTCCCTATGTAAAGGATATAATCATAATGGCGCAGCTGCTTCGGGCAATGGGAGCAGAGGTGGAGTTTTCGCCTGCCGGACGGGCGGTGATAGACCCACGCGGCATAAGAAATGTGATACCGCCGGAGGATATGGTGGCAAAGATGCGGGCCTCCACCTATCTTATGGGCATATTGCTTGGGCGCTTTAATGAGGCCTGTGTTCCTCCACCCGGGGGATGCTCTATCGGCGCACGCCCGATAGACCAGCATCTGCGCGGCTTTGAAGCGCTTGGGGCAAAGGTGAGCGAGGGGGAATACCTTACCCTTAAGGCGGATAAGCTGGTGGGGAGCGATGTGTACCTTGAGGCCAGCGTGGGCGCTACAATAAACATCATTCTTGCAGCCGCCAAGGCGGAGGGAGTGACGGTTATTCACGGCTGCGCCAAGGAGCCGCATGTAGTGGATGTGGCGAACTTTCTGAACAACATGGGGGCAAGCATACGCGGAGCCGGAACGGACACCATAAGAATACGCGGGGTTAAAAATCTGCGCTCCACAAGCTATACCATAATTCCCGATCAGATAGAAACCGGTACATGGATGATCATTGCAGCGGCGACAAAGGGCGATGTGGTGATAAAAAACTGCATACCCACCCATATGGAGGTGGTGTCGGATAAGCTGCGCAAGGCGGGAGCCGAGGTAATAGAGGGCGACGATTATCTGCGGGTAAGCTGCGACGGTGAGCTTACGGCAACAAACATACGAACAATGGTTTATCCCGGCTTTCCCACCGATCTTCAGCAGCCCATGAGCGCCATGCTTACGGTGGCACGCGGGCGCAGCGTTATAACCGAAACAATATACGAGCAGCGCTACCGTCATCTTGAGGAGATGCGCCGCATGGGGGCAAAGGTGCAGGTGGAGGACCGCGTGGCCTTTATAGACGGCGTGGATAAGCTTTACGGACGCACGGTGGAGGCAAGCGACCTTCGCGCGGGAGCGGCGCTGATTGTAGCGGGGCTTATTGCCGAGGGCACCACCACAATAGGCGGGGTAAAATATATCGACAGAGGCTATGAGCGCATAGAGGATAAGCTTATCGGCATAGGCGCCGATGTGCGCAGAGAGCTGTGATTTTTAATATAATGTATTGATTTTCGAATTCAAAAACGGAAGGCCGACGGAAGGCAGCTCCCGATAAGAAAACATCGTGAGGAAAGAGAGAACGGTATAGCTTCGGCTGTACCGTTTTCTCATTTTTCCATTGATGCCGTGACTTTTGACATTTCCAAGGCTCCGATACCCTTGTAGTAAATGTCGATCTCCTGCGTCCGATTCTTGCCCTTCGGGTCGCTGGCCGCATGGACAATGATTTTCTCCACGAACTCATGGAGGATGCAGGGCGTGAGCTCCGGGATATCCGTGTACCTCTCCACAACGGAGAGAAAACGATCAACATCCGCCGATTTGCTTTCCTCCAGCTCCACTTCTTTCCGAAGGGAACTCGTCAGCACCTTGAGCTCCTGTTCTTCCTTCTCATAGTCCGCAGAGAGCTTCTGAAAGCGTTCATCGGAGAGCTTGCCCGAAATGTTGTCCTCATAGAGCCGCTTGAAGATAGCATCCAACTCTGTGATCCGCTTCTCGGAATCGACAAGCTGCCGTTTCCGCTTTGCAAGATCCCGGTCGCGCTGCCGCAGGTCACTGTCCATGACCAGCCTCACAAATTCGTCCTTACTGCGGGAGGCGAAGGAAACGATCTCCCGCAGGTTTTCCAGAATCAATTCCTCCAAGATCACCGTGCGGATGGAATGGGTCTGACCGCAGAAGTCACGGCTCTTTCGGTAGCCGGCGCACAGGTAGTATTCCTGCTCGCGCCGGAAGTTGGTGGCTCTGCATTGATACATGACAGATCCGCAGTCTGCGCAGAACATCATGCCGGAGAACATCCCCATTTCTCCCATTTTTGTAGGACGCCGGCGCGTCTGCCTTGCTGCTCTCGCGGCGTCTGCGATTGCCTCCGTCCAGATCGGGTCATGGGTGTTCTCAAAGATCATCCACTCGCTTTCCGGATTATGGATGACCTTTTTGCTCTTGTAGGACTTCTTCCTCGTCTTGAAATTGACCGTGTGCCCCAGGTACTCCCGCCAGCGGTCCATGATATCCGCTACGGTGGAGGCATCCCATGCGTAGGGCAAGCCCCGCTTGATATTGCTTGCTTTCCGGCCCTTGCTGGCATAATAGGCGGCCGGGGTCAAGACCCTTCGCTCTGTCAGCTTCCTTGCAATCTGAGACGGCCCGAAGCCGTCCATCACATATAGGCCGATCTCATAGACCACCGCTGCGGCTTCCTCGTCCCTGACCCACAGCTTTTTGTTGTCAGGAGCCTTCATGTAGCCATAGGGCGGCAGGGTCGTCAGATGCTCACCGGCGTTGCCCTTGACCTTCATCACGGCACGGATCTTCTTACTGGTGTCTTTCGCATACCACTCATTGATGATGTTCCGAAAAGGAGTGAACTCATTATCACCCTGGGTGCTGTCCACGCCATCGTTGACAGCAATAAAGTGAATGTCATGCTCAGGGAACATGATCTCGGTATACATGCCCACTTGCAGATAATCACGGCCCAGGCGTGACATATCCTTGATAATGACCCGCTTGACAAGGCCGGCTTCGATATCCGCAATCATTTGCTGGAAACCAGGTCGGTTGAACGTCGTACCCGAAATGCCGTCATCAATATAAAAGCGATAGTTTTTGTAGCCGTGGTCAAGTGCGTAGCGTTGAAGGATCTTTTTCTGGTTGATGATACTGTTGCTGTCGCCCTGCAATTCATCGTCGCGTGACAAACGGCAGTACAAAGCGGTAACAGCTTCGACGCTCATAGCGTTGTAAGGGAATTGAAGCGCGGCAGCGGTGTTTGACTGATGATACATAGTAACCTCCCATCCGGCAGTCAAACACGGTTTTGAAGTCACCTTCATTATACCGCGTCTTTTTGTCCCTGTCTGCCTGTTTAGGAGAATTAAGTTGTCGCTTCTTTCTGAACGTCCGCTTTCATCAGACGTTCCAGCTTCACGGCAATACTCTCGTCGCTCTTTTCCCAAAAGAAGGAATTGACGATAAAGGTCGTGTTGCCGATCTGTTTTTCGCTCCGCTTCGGCGGGGCGTATTTCTTTTCAGATGAAACGGTCGTTTGCATAGTTAGCCCCTTTCTAATCGTCTGAAAACAAATCATTTTTTGATAGCTTACAAAGAACAGCAGAAACGGACGGCTGAATGGCCTATCAGCTCCACGGGAATCCCACCCCCGCGCGGTTCTCGCGCGGCCCTGCTCATTGCCTGCGACGCCTCACCGCCTGAATACGGCTGCACGCCCGGACTGTGACTGCAAGGGAGTATCGCCCCGGCTGTGCATCGTGGCCCGCGGGCTGCCTTGCCCGCTTTGCGGCCTGGTGGATATCGCTCGCCTCGTTGAAGGGTTATGGCGCACCGGCCGTATAGCTCCGCACAGACGGGAATGTATCCGTCTGCTCTATGCTGCACTGGGATTTGCCGGGCTTTCTTTGTCAAGGAGCAGGGTCAAGGTCAGATTGAACGCGCAAAGCGGAAAGGGGGACGCTTTGCATTTTGCGTTAATCTGCCTTGAAGTTAAGGACAGCCCGCATGAGCTTTGCTTGCAGCCGCTCCCGCAAGTCCTCATCTATGCCCCAATAGGTATTGCCGCTTTCGTCGCGGATTTTCTGCATAGACAGGTGGGCTATGTAGCTTTGGTAATGCTGCAAGACAAGTTTCATAGCGTCGGGGTCGCCCTTCGTCGCGGCTAAAATGACCGGGTAAGGTAATAAGCCGCGTTCATCGGAATTGTTGCTAATCGTTCCATTCATCGGCTCGTTCCTCCAAATATCGTTTCAGCAGTTCAAAAGAGCTTGTGCGCCGATACTGTACTGTGCTGCGGGGGATCTTCATCGCTTCCGCAATTTCAACGTCGGTCATGTTGAAAAAGTAGTACAGCAATACGGCTTGTCTTTTTTCGTCCGGCAGGGCGTGCAGAGCTTCGGCAAGCAGTTTTGCAGTAATCTTCAAGCCTCCTGCGCAAAAGGCTTCTTCGTTGCCGTCTTGAAAATACTTGTCAACGGTGTAAAGCTGCCTTTCTTCCTGCGGGGTCAAGTCTGAAAAGACCACTTCGTGGAGTTGCCTACGCTTTCGCTCTCGGCAAGCGTCAATCAGTTCATTGCGTAAAGCGCGTTTGCAGTACGCATTAAACTCACATCTCGTTTGCCATTCCAGCCGATTAGGGTAATCCATGTTCTCACCCCCTTTCGTCCCGGGGGCGGGTTAGTATTTATCCCCTTTCGGCAACCCTCCACGGCGAAGCCGTGAATATGCCAACCGAAAAAGAAAACTTTTTCAAAAAAACTTTTGGAGAAGCAAAATGCGCCCGATTGCAAAATGCAGACGGGCGCAAGGGATTTGTCAGCAGTATTTAGATGTATTGACAGTTCATGCTCATGGGCGAAATATCCCGACGGTGGGTAAAGGCTTTTTTTGAGCGTAGGCTATTTGGCGGGGTAGTACAAACAAAAATGAACATGACGATACCTCCTTGATACCGCCATATCCTTTAAAAATGGGCGACTTTAATACACCCTCCGTATTTCCATTTTTCAAAAGGAAAAAGGCGGCTTTGATTGTTATTTCAAAACCGCCGCTTAAACTGTAACCTCAATTAGCTGACAGCAACGGTTTATAAGCTGTAATCTGTCAGCAATCGTATAGGCAGAATGTAGTTGTCAAAGAAAAGAGCCGATAACCGCAAACTAAAATCTGCGTGTTATCGGCTCTGCGTCTTTGCGTCTGGCTCTTTGATAACTGACATATTTAATTGTTTTACATTGATTAGCGTTTCCTGTTTACACTTTGGGCAAAATAGCGGGAAGTTTTCAAGCACCGTATCGCTTCGTATCTTAATCCGCGTTTTGCTGTTACAGATCGGACACAATATAAAATCTGTTTGTTTCATTGTTTTAATTTCAAAATTACAGTTGCTTTTTGTTAAATATAGGTATACTTACGGCAAAGCATATCAAACTTGCAACCACTGTAATTAAAATAGCTACGATGTATGTTTTTGCTTCTGCAACACCGTAAATCAAAGGGCTTCCGTTGGCTAATAAGGTCGGCAAATATTTACTTATTTTAGGAAGCAAGCCGAGCAGATAAGACGCAAGGACAACGCTACCCGTTCCGACAAGCACACCTGTGTTTGAATTTGCAATCGTAGAGAATAAGATCATCAACGAAATTACACACACACCGAACAGCCACCAACATACCACAGAAAGGATAAGGTTTTGTGCTACCGAATTATCCCAGAAATATGCGTTATATCCGTATGTGATCCCAAAGCACAGCCAATAGCCAACCGTCCAAAGAACAGTAAGCACAACAGTTTTAGAAACAACGACCTTAAAGCGTTCAAGCCCTTTGGTTAAAGACAGAACCAACGTGCCCGATTGATATTCCTTGGTGAAGATGCTGCTTTGAAGCAAAACAAAGACAATCAATCCAAGTGGCATATTCTTAAAGAATTGCACCCATGAATCCATTGCGCTTACAGTTACAGGCGTTACAGTCATACCGCTTTCCGCAAGGGAATCTGCCAATATCTCAAGCAGCCAAGGTGTTATTTTTGCAACAGCCGGATTCATAACGCCGAGCAGAACAAACAGTATGCCGAGAATCATCAATCTGCCCGAGCGAAACTGTTCCATTGTTTCTTTTTTTATAAAGGCAAGCAAGGATTTCATTTCTCAACCACCTCCATAAACAAAGACTCCAACGTTGGCTCTGCTCGTTCCAATTTCAAAAGTGCGATATGCTTATCCGCTATAAAGCGCAGTATATCAAATACGGTGTAATCGCCTTCGCAAAAAACAAGTTGATTTCTGCCGATTTGTTGCATATTAGGAAAAGTTTGCTGAAGAATGAGCATATCTGTATCATTTCCCGTTTCCAACTGATATTCTTCACTGCGGTATCTCGTTTTAATGTCGGAAAGTTTTCCTTGAACACCTACCACGCCGTTATTAAGAAAGGCCACGTCGGTACAAATGCGCTCTACGTCTGAAAGGATATGCGTGGAAAACAACACCGTCGTCTGTTCTCTGATAGCCAAAAGAATATCCAATATTTCTTTTCTTCCCACGGGATCAAGCGCAGAAGTAGGTTCATCGCAGATCAACAGCTTTGGTCTATTTAAGAGAGCCTGTGCAATACCCAAACGCTGTTTCATACCTCTTGAAAAACCTTTTATGTGGTGCGTTTCATTCCCAAGTCCAACTAACTCCAATAGTTCCTTACAACGCTCTTCATTCTCCGTTCGCTTCATTCCTGTAATTTCGCCGCAAAAGTGAAGATATTCTGCCGCCGTCATAAACGGATAAAACTCCGGTACGTCGGGCAGATAACCTATATAACGATTAGTTGTTGTTTGTCCGTAAACCACTTTTTCACCGTTTACTATAATCTCACCTGAATCCGCTTTTAAGAGGCCGAGTACCATTTTCATCGTCGTTGTTTTGCCTGCGCCGTTTTTACCTATAAATCCGAATATGCTATGCTCTGGTACAGATAAATTCAGCCCATTCAAAACCTTTTTATCACTAAAACGCTTATACAGATTGGAGATGTATAACATATCCATTACGCATCCTCCTTTCCGAACAGAAAGTAAAGGATCGGCCCAACAAAGTTCATCAGTACAATGGTGATGATAAGCCACAAAGTACGATTTCCACGCTTATAGGTGTTATGGGTCAAAATGTGATGCAATGTATAACCCAACAGCGCAAATTCCGCAATTACAAGCGGAATCAAAAACGGAAGAAATTCCATAACCTTATCCATTTTTCTTTTCCTCCTTTCCGTAAGTTTCTACACAGAAGCCGTGATATCCACAACAAGTACAGGTCAGCTTTCGGAGTGTCGGTGTATGTCTTGCCCAAAATGCTTCCTTAAAATTTGGTTTGAATACTTCATGGCACCGTGGACAGATATACGCAACTCGCTTGAAGTAAAAGTTGGATACCCAGATTCCATACGGAATCGCTAATAAAGCCCAAACAATGATAGGCCACCATATTCCTGTAGCTATCCACATAATAATTGATGTCCACTGAATTATGCCGATAGGAATACCCGAAATTAACAAAATGGCATGAAGCTGATTCATTTTCTTTTTGTTTTCCAGCGCATATGCTATATCACCGATAGATTCAACAGAGAAATTCTCCATACTCTTTAGCTCTCGTCTGATGCCGTCGATCATTTCCAGCTTCGCTTTGCGCTCACTGACTTCTTCTTGCAGAAGCTGCTCTTGCTGTTCAAGTAAAACAGAAATAACACTGCCCGGATTATCTTCTGAAAGTAGTTCACCAATGCTGTTAATTGAGATTCCTGCATCACGAAGAAAGCAAATAATCTTCATTCGCTTCAAATCCTGTTCAGAGTATAGCCGACGTCCACCCTCTGACAATTCGCTGGGAATGAGAATATTTCTGGAATCATAATACTGTACCGTTCGGACAGATACGCCACAGAGCTTTGCAATTTCTCCTGTTGTGTACTTTGACATAGCTTTCACCTCCTTACACTGCCTATTTTACATCATTACGCAGCGTCACAAGCAATACCTCACGCAAGGGGATTTTTCAAATATTCTCGATTTTTCGTTGAGTTTTAACTATAAATCCTATTTTGGTTTCTTTATGATGTAGCATTTTTAGGTCGATTTGCGATTTTCTTTTCGCCGTCCGTCAACGGGCTTTTCTGTGTCTTTGGGAATAAGCCACATATAGCCGATTTTTGAAACGCCGGGTATGCGGTTTTCCTCGCATAGCTTCTGTACGCGCCGCTCTGATATGCTCCATTTCTTTGCCGCTTGCGGACAAGACATATATTCCATGTTTCATACACCCTTTCACATAATTCTACAAGTATAATTATATACGGACAGCCGAACAAAAATCAAGGAACTATCTGTGAATTATATGCTTTATTTCGGTCAAGTATATGATATGTGTACTCATATCAAAATCGAAAGGTGAACAGTAAAATGTAGTAGGGTGAAATGAGATGAAAAGAGAAGTCGCAAGATTTGATTTTAAGGCTTTCGGTCAAGCCATAAAAGCAGCAAGAAAGGCAAAGGGCATATCACGCAATCAGTTAGCGGATAAGATGAACATCGCTCCCCGCTATATCGCGTCCATTGAGAATAGCGGACAGCACCCAAGCCTGCAAATCTTTTATGAGCTTGTTACGCTTTTAGATGTTTCAGTAGACCAATTCTTTTTCCCAGACAAGGAAACAGATAAGTCCACACAACGGCGGCAGCTTGAAACATTGCTTGACAGCATGGACAACAAGGATTTGACGGTTATCACCGCCACAGCGAAAGCAATACAGGAAGTCAAAAATGAAACTGCGGGGGAATAAAATCCCCCGTTTTTTCGTGCATACAACCATTGGGAACGCCGCAAATTGCGGTGTTTTTTCTTTTCTGTGTTAGGTTTTGGCATTTCCTCATTTTTACCGTGGAAGAAAGCAAACAGAAGAATAGCAAGCACAGCAAGCGAGTACCCGCTTGCGGATTTTGCGCTGTTCAGGTTCCTTGCCCGAACAGTCAAAATTGCTTGCTGGGATATCCCAGACCCTTATGAGAAACGG